>JRHI01000797.1_pt1 | contig 31457 bp, 37 predicted proteins | sample 215371 | NCBI WGS metagenome assembly JRHI01 (sample SAMN02929681, study PRJNA255918) | sediment metagenome | biome: cave system; feature: Ice Cave; material: Sediment; isolation source: sediment from deep within a dark volcanic ice cave with no known source of... ...
GACCTGTATCGTATACATGGGCTGATCCTCGATCCACCGTCGAACCATCGACGATGGATCGAGGCTGAGATGGGTTACCTCCGCTTCTATCGCCGTCAGCAGATCGCGCCGGGCATTCGACTCAATCTGTCCAAGTCAGGTCCAAGCGTCAGCTTCGGCCCGCGGGGGGCGCATTACACCATCGGGCCGCGCGGCCGGAGGGCCACCCTCGGCTTGCCAGGCACCGGTCTGTCGTACACCTCGACCTCTGGCCGGCGGCGTGGCGCGGCCCAGCGGACGGTCCAGCACGGAGCGACCGCGAATGCGCACCCTGTGATCCACCTGCTCGTCAACACTGTCAGGGTCGCGTTCTGGCTGATTGCGCTCACCTTCGTGGCCATCATCGCCCTGGGGTGCGTGAGCACCAGAGCGGTCGAACGTGGCCTCGCACGGAGACGGTCATGACAACGCGACGTCAGGATCCCAGTGCCGTCGCAATCGTCATGGCTATGGTGGCCGTCGCCGGGTTCGTTCTCGCGATCGGTCTGAAGCTTTTGGGCATCGTGGCCCAGCCCTTCGCAGTCGGTTTCGGCTCCCTGGCAGGGACGTTTCGGAACATGACGGTCGACCTGTGGAGCACGAGTGTGGTGCACCCGGCGTCAGCCACGGGAAGCCGGCACCGCCTCGCCCGGCGTGCGGAGGGAGGCGACACCCAGGCGATGCGAGACCTACTAGACCAGGGAATCGGGGAGCTCCAAGGGGGTCTGGCGACTATGACGACGCTGCGTGATCAGCTGCACTCCGCCCTGCCTGCGGAGATCCAGCCGGGGCAGGCGGGTCCCGCCAAGGAGATGCTTGGACGGCTGGACACCACCCTCCGGAGCTTGCAGGAGTGCTACACGGATGCCGCCAGGACGCTGGGAGACCTGTACGAGGTGGCCATCGCCATATGGGAGGCCTCCGGTAACGGCACGACCGCAGCGGGCAACTCGGTCGCCGCCCTCCACGCCGAGCGATCGACGATCACCTCGCTGGTTCAGGACGAAACTGATCGCCTCACGCGGGTGCAAACCCTGGTGCACGCCGCGGTGACCGCGGCGCAGGCAGGATCAACGTCCGGGCTGCTCATGGCCTCAGCTCGGTCCGAGCTGATCGCCGTACCGTCACCAGACCCGTGGGCCGTTGCCATCACTCATCTCACCGACATCCCCGCCCAGGCGACCGCTCCTGTGGTGGCGTAGGTGGACGTCGTGAGGTCGCAACAGCGCTCGCGGCTTCCATTGCGCCGGGGTGCCCTGACCGCCTTCGTCGAGCGCCACTACGTCCTCTGGGAAGGCGTGATGGTCGTCCTGGCCGCCGCCTACCTAGCCGTGACCTTCCTCACCGACGAAGGGCGGACCAACCTGACACCGTTGATCGCCGCCCTCGGGGCTGTATTCCTCGCGGAGTTCACCCTCCGAATGCTTGACGCGCCCAGCCGCTACGCCTACCTGCGCCATCACTGGCTCGACCTCGTGTCGTGCCTTCCCCTTATCGGCGGCCTGCGTTCCCTCCGCCTCCTCCGTCTCCTCCGCCTGGGAGCGGCGCTGCGTGTTCTGAGCCTCGCCGAAAAGCGTGCTGGAGGTCGCGAGTCCCTCTGGTATCTGGGTCCGCTGCTCCTGATGCTCTGGGTCGGCGCTGCGGCCGCCTACTGGACCTTCGAGCACGGCCAGAACCACCTCGTACACTCCTTCGGAGACGCCCTCTACTGGGCCTTCATCACGGTGACCACCGTCGGCTACGGCGACGTCACCCCGGTGACGCCGGAGGGGAAGATCCTCAGTGGTGTCCTCATCTTCCTGGGCATCGGCCTCATCGGCGTCGTCTCCTCACGGTTGACGAGCCGATGGCTGCGCTCGACAGATGGCACTGCGACGCTCCACTGTCGGATCGACCACTTGGAGACACGACTCGTGGAGATGCACGCCCTCCTGCTCCGCCATCCGGATCTAGTCCCCATGCTCCCGTCCCTAGAGGAGCCAGGCTTCGAGGTCACGGCCGACGGTGTTCCCGGGGACGCAGGCTAGCTGGAGGCAGCAGATGCCGCCCGGACACGTCACCCGGTATTCTTGATCCCCATGAGTGTGCCGTTCGGAGGGCTGGGCGTAGCTCTCGTAACCATGTTCGGTGGTGGCGGAGAGGTTGACGCAGAGGCTACTGCCGCACACGCCTACCATTTGGCGGACCTGGGCGTTCGCCTGGTGCTGGTGTGCGGAAGTACAGGGGAGGCTGGTGTCCTGACCACCGATGAGCGAACGGCCCTGATTACCGCCGTGCGCTCCGCGCTTCCGGGTGACGTCCCAGTCATCGCGGGCACAGGTGCAGAGACGACAGCCGACGCCGTCGAGCTGACCACACATGCGCGGGAGGCGGGCGCCGACGCCATCCTGGCGCTATCGCCCCCTGGATCCCAGGACTTGGTCTCCTACTACACCGGGATTGAGGAGGCAGCGGGCGATCTCCCGTTGCTCGCCTATCACTTTCCCACCGTGTCGGCTCCCGGCATCCCGCTCGAGATTCTTCCGCAGCTACCCATCGCGGGCCTGAAGGACAGCAGCCGCGACGCCGACAGGGTGCGGGCCGAGCTCACCACGTGGAACGGCAGTGTGTTCGTAGGCTCGACGACGATGCTCGAGCTGGCTCGCACGCTCGGCGGCGCAGGTGCCATCCTCGGCATCGCGAACGCCGAGCCCGAGATCTGCGTCGCCGCGCTCAATGGTGACCGGTCAGCTCAGGAGAGGCTTGCGGCCCTCAGCCCGGAGGCGAACCGGGACTTCCCCCTGGGCATCAAGGAGATGACAGCGGCCCGCTTCGGCACGAGCACCACCGTGAGACGCGCCACCCGGTCGTCAGCGTAGCCGTCAGGCGGTCACCGCCTGCAGGACGTCGTCCAGCTGCCGCACGGATCGGGAGTCGTCGTGTCCTCGCAGCTCCACCCGGATACCGCGCACCCGATCCAGATACGTCAGGTTGCCCGAGGCGGTCGCTGCGTTCACGGCGTCGACGAGCATTCCGCAGCTCCTCGCCACCGATCCCGCCTGATCGCAGAGCGCCGGAGCGCGGTGGTGCAGGCGGAGCGTCGGGATGGCACGAGCTGCCGCGGCAGCCGCATCAGCGTGGCGACCGAGCAGACGGTACACACTCGCCCGGTAGGCGTCGAGCCAGAGCTCGCCATCGCGGTAGGCGTAGATGGCGTCGGGATCGAATGCTGCTGCCTCGAGAGACTCATGTGCGCTGTCAAGGTCCTGCTCCGCGCCACAGGCGTCGCCAGCGGCGGCGCGCTCCTCGGCCCGGCGTGCGTGGATGTACGCGCGGACGAAGGTGGCGTTGGGGGAGGCGATGCCCTCCGCCTCGTCGAGCAGGCAGAGTGCACGCCAACACCGTCGACCGGCAGGGACGCCAGTGTCCAGATAGCTGCTCGCCACCAGCACCTGAGCGCGCAGCGAGTCGTCACCCAGACGAGCGGCCAACTCCTCGGCAAGACCGAAGCGGGCTCGCGCGTTGGGTCGATCGCCAGCCTCCATCAACAGCCAGCCGGCGACCATCGCGGTGTGTGCGGTGGCGGGGTGGGCGTCCGCCACGGAGTTCTTCGTCGACCCTGTCTGCATGCGACGTAGCGCGAGGAGATGACTCTCGACCGAGGGAAGCAGGGCCGAGGGGGCGACCGTGTGGCAGAGGCGCAGGTGCTCACGGGTCACACCCTGCATGTCGGAGAGAAGCTGCGGACTCGCCAGCGTTGGTCTCCCGAGCGCGGCTGCGAGATGATCCCAATCCACCGGAGCGAACGCCAGGGCACCACCGAACGCCATCGCGCCCTGCAGAAACTCACGTCGTCTCACGTCACCCGCACCCTTCGTGCTCGCGGCCACCTGCTCGGGCACCAACGATAGCGCGGTCGACATGGACGGCGGCTGCGGGAGACCGAGCTCGGTCCTCGACACGCCGAGGACCCCGCAGAGGCGTGGCAGGTGGTCGGCACGAGGAAGGTGGATTCCCCGCTCCCATCTGCTGTAGGTAGCGGCGTCAACGCCAACCCTCATGGCGGTCACAGTCTGCTTCTCGGCGCGCTCCAAACGGATCGCCTTGAGGCGCCGGCCGAATTCCGCGGCCGCGGACGGGGATCCCGGGTTCGTGGTGCTCATTCTCCTCGTCGCCTGAGTGCCCAGTGGTGCCTAGCGAGAGTGCCTAGCAGTGCTCAGTCGCTGGGTCAGCGTACGGCATCTCATATCAGCGTGAGCCCTTTCTTTCAACCCACTTCGGTTGGCAGCTGCGGTTGCCGCGTTCTGCGCGATGCTCGGCATGAGGGGGGTGTTGCGATGGAGGACTACCACCGGTACTACGCTGGGCGTGAGAAGACGCATCACCCGTTGCGCAGGCTTCCCCTGATCGGTGGGAGCCTCTTCGCGGCGGCGCTGGTCTTCGTCTGGTCCACCGGCGAAGTGGTGGGCGGCATGTCGCACGGGTCCTGGCCGGCGGTGTCCTTGACCGACTCCGCCGCCGAGCTTGTCCAGCTGTGTCAGCACCCCGGCGATGCCGTGGCGCCTGGCATCCCAGGCGGCTCAGCCTACTTCACCGTCCTCACCCTCCTGGTCGTCACAAGCGGTGTCGTCGCCATGTGGCTCCTCCGCCTCGTGCGCCGGCCGCGGGTGTACTGGGCGCCGCCGCGGATCATGAGCCGCACCAGCTACCAGCCCTTCCTCCACGTGTATCGAGGCGGGCGGGCGAGGCGGTGGCGATGAGCGCCCGCCCGGTGGGCAGGGCCACCGCCCTGGTTCCCTGGGACCTCGATGCCCTGACCCCTGACGAGCTCCGGGCCGCCTACCTCGACCTTTCGGGTTTTGTCGGGTGGCTTCGGGACTGCGACGTCGACGTCCCCGGGTGCTGGTATGTGCACGGCTGGGTGGTCCGCCGGCTGGCGGCCCTACGTCACTGGCGCGAAGCGGTTCTCCACCCCGAGGCTCCGGCCAAGGCGGCGAACGAGTGGTGGTCCGCCCTCTTCGCCCTCCAGCGCGACTGGGAAGAGGTGCGCGGCCACCACGGCGCCCACCCGCCGCGGGAGCAGCCCTGGGGGAACCCGATGGCCACGCCTGCCTTGGAGGACACCGTCGCCGAGGCGGTGGCGAGGCGGCGCCGGGCTCCCGGAGGAATCCCGCCGTGGTGACCACGAAACTTCGCGAGAGCCGCAGGCGCCTGCTCGGGGTCCCCCACCGCGCCGTCGCCGGAGTGCCCCCGCTGGTCGGCGCCCTCGCGAGGCTGATCGTCCTCGCCTGGGACCGCCTCGTCGAGCTCGTCACCTCGTTTGGTCGCTGGCGTCCCCACGTTCTCTGGCTCGGTTTCGTCCTCACCGGCGTGGGCGTGCCGACCCTACTTCCCGGCATCGCCGCCCTCTCCCATGCATCGCAGCCGGGTCGGGCTGCGCGCAGGATCGCGGTCGCCGCCGTCCCCCTGCTGCTGGCCATCCCGGTCATCGCTTCCATCCGCTTCGGCCTCCATCTCGGCCAGACCGGACACTCGTCGGCCGGATGGGCGGTCGCTCTCAGCCCCGGCCTAGCGGCCGCCGGCGGACATGTGCTCAGGGCCGTGGACCGCCGATCGGGCAGGCGCCCACGCCTTCGGCCGGTGCGCTCGACGCTCGCGGTCGAGCCGTACGGCCTCCCTCCCTGCCAGGTCATGGTCGGGTTCTCGGGCCGCACCTGGATCACGGCGCCCTGGCAACACTCCGCCTTCCTCCTCGGCGGCATGGGCACCGGCAAGACCCGCCGCGTGATCATCCCCAACGTCCTCGGCTGGACGGGGTGCGTGCTTGCGACCACCACCAAGCGCGACGTCCTGGACGCCTGCGTGGCGGTCCGCTCGCATCGGGGCAGGGTGTGGTCCTTCGACCCCCTCGGGGTGCTCGGCGAGCCGCCGCCCGGCGTACGGCAGCTTACGTGGTCGCCGCTGCGGGGTTGCCGCGATCGTGACACCGCCCGGCAGCGGGCCTTCCACCTCTGCCAGGACGCCGGCAAGGGATCGGTCGATCGCACCCACTGGCGGACACGCGGCACCCAACTACTTACCGAGCTGCTCCACGCCGCCGCGCTCGAGGGGTTGCCGATGTCGACGGTCATTTCGTGGACGAGCGGGTTCCGGATCGAGCCGGCGATGCAGATCCTCGAGCACCACCACGACCTCTTCGGGCTGCAGGTGCTCAAGGGCATCGCGAGGACGCCCGACCGCGAGCGCAGTTCCTTCTGGAGCGCGGTTGCGGGCATCCTCTCCGCGTTCGACACCGAGGCGGTGCTGCGCTGCGCCGATGCGGCGGAGACGTGCGGTTTCGAGCCGTACGAGTTCCTCACCGGGGCGAACAGCATCTTCGTCGTCGCGCCGAGCGACGCCCAGGTCGATCTGTCGCCCCTGGTCGTGGGTCTCGTCGAGGAGGTGCGCTCCGCGGCCCTCCGGGTCAGCGACCGCTTCGGCCAGCTCCCCGTCCCCCTGCTGCTCGCGCTCGACGAGGTTGCCAACATCTGCCCCCTCGAGTCGCTGCCGACCATCGTCTCCGAGGGCCGCTCACGGAACATCGTCGTGCTCGCCGCGCTGCAGAACATGGGGCAGGCGGTGACCCGGTGGGGGAGGGACACCGCCTGGGGCCTGGTGTTCGGCGGCGGCGTCGCCACCGTCCTCTTCCCAGGGTGCGGCGACAGCGAGGTGCTCGAGCGGGTCGAGAAGCTCGCCGGCGAGCACTGGGTGCCGCAGCGGACGACGTCGGTCTCGCGCGGCGCCCAGGGGCCCTTCCACGCCCTCCGCGTATTCGATGTCGGGCACTACGAGAGTACCCAGGAGGGCTATGTCCGGGTGGCGCGGATGCCCGCCGCGGAGATCCGACAGATGGCGCCGGGGACCGCCGTCGTTGTCATGGGCCACTACCCGCCCGGTGTCATCCGGGTCGCCGACCACACCGAGCTGACCCCGTTCCGGCAGTGGAACCGACTCGCGCCGGTCGTCGACGTGGTCGCCGGGACAGCACGCATCGTCGAGCTGCCTTCCAAGGCGCGGCGCCATGGCCGCGAGGCGGGCGGATCGGGAGGGAGGAGCCGCCATGGGTCTGCGTGAGTGGATGGGCGGCCGTTCCCGCCGTCGCCGCGATCGGCACCGCGACGTGGTCGTGGACATGGCCGAGATCCGCGGCCTCGCCCGGGCGGCGTCCTCCTACGAGGACGTGCCCGCCTCGCTGCCGCACGGCGGGGTCCACCGCTCGGGCTTCGTCGACATGGTCCCGGGGGCGCAGCTGGCGTCGGGCGCGGAACAGGACGTCAACGCTCCTGACACCACCGCGGAGCGGGCCGCGCCGTGGACCCACCGGTGGAGCGTCATCGAGGGCGGCGACCTCACGCCATGGATGAGTCGCGAGGAGCGCGAGCAGGCGGTTGCCCACGAGATGGTCGACAGGGTCGCCCCCCGGCTGCGTCCGCGCTTCCCCTTCACGCCCACGCATGAGTACGTCCACGAGGTCTACGACCCCGCGGCCAAGGCCGGCCCCTGGCGCCCCGTCCGCGAAGAGTTCATGGTCGTCAACCGGGAGGCCTACACGCGCGATCGCTGGAACGGCGGCTCGGCTCCCGAGTTCGTCATAGATCGCCAGGGAGACTGGTGGGCCGACGCCGTCGGCCGAGCGTTCGAACCGGGCGACGCGCCGACCGAGCTGCCCTGGCGATACATCCCGTGGCAGGACGAGAGGGGGAGCTGGAACACCCTCGCAGCGCAGGACGAGGTGGAGTTCATACCTCGCCGCGACGACCGCTCGACTGCCGAGGTCGCCCTCGACAGCGTTTTCCCCGGCTGGCGCGAGGTCGAGGGGAGCGAGGAGAGAGTCCGGTCCACGTACCGCGAGTGGCCAACGGCGAAGGAGCCGGTCGACCTCGACGACGCAGTGCGTCTCGCGTTGGGAGACGCCGCCGCGCTGTTCCCCTCCGACACCCTCGGTGAGCCCGATGGGCCGACCTGACACCTCTCCGGAGAGGGAGCCCGCGTCTGAGCAGGACCGTCTCGTGTCCGACGAGGACGAACGCCATGCGGACGAGGCACCGGAGTCGGACGCCCGTCTCGACGTGCCTGCTGAGGACCCACAGCGAACGCCACCGGCCGCCATCGAGTGGTCGCCCCCCGAGCGGGAGGCCATCCATCCCGGTGTCGATCACGACCTGGACATGGGGCTCGAATGAGCCTCGCACGCATCACGGAGGACCGCACCATGCTGAACCGTGCCGAGGTCATCGGTCGCCTGACCCGCGACCCGGAGCTCCGCTACACGCCCAAGGGAACGCCGGTCTGCCACCTCGCCCTGGCCACCAACGAGATGGTCGGCACCGGCGAGAACCGTGAGGAGCGCACCGAGTTCCATGACGTCACCGCGTGGGACACGCTCGCCGAGACCTGTGCCACGTACCTTGCGAAGGGCCGGCTGGTCTTCGTCGAGGGCCGCCTCCACACCGAGCGGTGGGAGCGCGATGACGTTCCCCAGCGGCGCACGGTCATCGTCGCCGGCACGGTGCGATTCCTCGACCGGCCGGATGGCGCCGCCGCTGTGGCGGCCACCGCCGACGGCGTTGCGGACGGCTCTCAGCGGTGAGGGTGCGTGCCCGATATGAGCCACCACCCGTCTCCGAGCCGATGGCAGGGTCGCAGCCCCCGACGCCCGGTGCTGTCAAGCCCACGCGGCTTCGCCGTGCCCACGGGGCAGGCGTGACAGCGGCGCCGGGTCCCGCGCCGGTTCCGCCATCGGGGCCGGTGGCGCCCCATCGGGGGACCGAGGAGGGACCTGGGATGTACGAGATCGTTGAGCTCGAGACGGTGGCGCATTGGTGGTGCCGGCGCTGTGGCCGGTGGGAGGTGTGTGACGACCGCGACCACTGCATCGAGTGCACCTACGTAGCCGCTGGCCAGCCCTGCGGCGACGGGATGCCACGGCAGTCCCTCCACGGGGGACCACGCGTTGACGAGGAGTCGATGGCCCGCAGTCGGCGTGTCGTGGTTCTCAACGCTCCGAAGCTCGCGACCGGCGCCACCCCCGCAGAGGAGCGGCGGTGATGCACAGCCGCACTCCCGACCGTCATGAGGCCTGCGTCATCACGACCCATCGAGGAGGTCACCTTCCCATGGCAATCACGGCTCTGGTCGAGGGCGGGTACGCCCTGGTGGCCGCGACCCTGGGCACGGTCGAGGCCAGCCGGCGGGCGGTCGCCCGCCATCGCGCTGCGCTCAGCCAGTCACGGACGCTGTGCGAGGTGCTATCGGAGCACCTCGGCTGGCTCCAGCGCCCCGACGATCAGGATAGGGTCGTCGAGGTCATCGGCGCCATCCAGAGCGACGCTGCCGCCCTCGGCGTCTGCGTCGGCCGCCTCGCCGGCGCTGACAACCAGCCCGGCGGGCTGGTCGCCGAGGAGCTCGCGGCACTCGTCGACGCGATCGACGCCGAGGTCCGCCTCGTCATCCTCGGTGACTCATCCGCTCGCTCGCGCGCTCGCAACCTGGCGTCGCGTCTGCTTGCCGGCGCAGCCGGACTGTCCCGCCACGACGCGGCGCCCCCGCGGCCCCGCGTGCTGCGCACCGAGCGGCGCGGACACGACGCCTCTCGCGGAGGGATCTGACATGGCGGCCGTTCACCTGTCGGACCCCGGCGGCACCAGCCGGCGACGACGACCGGATCCCGTCCTCGGTCCGCCGCAGCCCACACCCGTCACCCTGCCGGGCTTCTCCTTCCTCAGCATGAGCTTCGAGCCGATCTGGCTCCGCCAGGCGATCGTCTCGCGAGAGTGGACCTGGGACGGGTTCGCTGCCGCGTCGGATCCGCCGCTCTCCATCGAGACCGTCTACAACGCCATCAATGGCAGGCGGCTGCGGCCGGACACCGTCCAGCGCGTGTATCGGACGTTGCGCAAGCGTCAGCCGCAGCCGGTGACCGAGTGAGATGAGGAGGCGCCTACGCCATGATCCCCGCCGCGGCCTCGAGGATGGCGGGATTGCGGTTGCCGCGGAAGTACCGGGAGACCATCGACGAGTCATCCCAGCCCATGATCTGCATGAGGTACTGCTCGTGCATCCCGGCGTCGACCAGCCAGGTCGCGCAGGTGTGTCGGAAGCGGTATGCGTTGCAGTGGATACCGGTGGCCCGCTCCAGGCGCTCGAGGATGGCCTGCAGAGCGTCCACGGTCAGCGGCAGTCGGCGCTTGTCAGGGCCGCGCTTGATGCTGCAGAAGAGACTCGTGCCTCCCGCATCGCGGGGGCGTTCGCTGGTCAGGTAGGTCCGGAGGTCTCCGACCAGTCCGGACGCACGGCTCATCGTCAGCGGTACCTCGCGCTCGGCGGCCTGGGTCTTGACCGTGATCCGGCGGCGGCTCCGGTGGTGAATGACCCCGCGGATGAGGATCTGCGGTGGTCGGGCCTCGAGCAACACCGAGCGGACGTCGAGGTTGACCAGCTCGGCCGGTCGCACTCCGGTGTAGACGAGCAACTTGACGATCAGCGCGTCGCGCGCCTCGGTACCCTCCTGCCGCCGGCGGCCGGGAGGTTGGAGCGCGGCGTGGAGCAGACGGTCCACCTCGGCGCGGCTGAGCGCCGGCTCCTCCTCCTCGTCGTCCTTGCTCGGGGGGCTGGACTCCAGCAGTGCTGGGACGGTGAAGCTCGTGAGCGGAGGACGGTCCAGGGAATCGATGCCCTGCTGCTCGCGGAGCCAGACGGCGAAGTGGCGCAGCTGGCGATGGATCTTCTCGGCGGTCGCGTGGGCGCCCCCGTGGACCTGCCGGTAGGCGGTGAGGTAGTCGACCAGGTCCTCGGGCAGCACCTCGGCGACGCCCCGGCGCCCGCGTGCCGCGAGCAGGCGGGTGAGCCGGGTGTTGAGGAGGTTGTGCCGAATGTTCTCCTGCGTGTTCCGGGACCGCGTCTTCGCGAAGCGGAAGAGGTCGACGGCTCCCTCCCACGTGAGCCGTCCGTCCACCGCGGCCGGGACGTCGGGGCGACGGTTGTGCGCGGGGCGACGGTGAACGGGGAGCGCCGGGTCGAAAACCATGCATCTGATGGTACGAGGATTCCGGATCGGCGGGGTGGAATAGTTCGCGTTGTCTACCATCTGTTCGTACCGACGATCCACGGCCACGAATCCAGAGAGCTCCAGGGGCTCAATCTGAGATCAACTGCGGCCTCCAACCCCCGAAATGGGGCTTGGAGCGGGAGACGAGATTCGAACTCGCGACCCCTACCTTGGCAAGGTAGTGCTCTACCACTGAGCTACTCCCGCAGCGCGACCGCGAGTATAACGCCTCCCCCCCGACACTACCCTGCGGTCCGAGAGCACTCCGTCTCAGGGCCGTGGCTGACCGGTGGGTCAGCGTCCCTGGAACGCCGCCGGCCGCTTGTCACGGAACGCCATGACTCCCTCGGCGAAGTCTCCGGAGGCCATCGCCAGGGCCTGGAGGTCCTCCTCGTGCTGGAGCTGGGTGCCGAGGTCGCTGACCAGGGACTGGTTCATCGCCCGCTTGATCAGCCCGAGCGAGAAGGGGCCGCGGGCGAGGCGCTCGGCGAGCTCCCGGGCCGCGGTCTCCAGCTCGGTGTCGGGCACCACCCGGTTGACGAGGCCGATCCGCAGCGCCTCGGCGGCGGGGATCTGGTCCGCGAGCATGGCCAGCTCCACGGCCTTGGCGAGGCCGACGAGGCGGGGGAGGAAGAAGGTGGCCCCGGCGTCGGGCAGCAGCCCGATGCGGGCGAAGGCGAGGAGGAAGCTGGCGCTCTCCGCGGCGATGCGGAAGTCGGCGGCGAGGGCGAGCGACATGCCGGCGCCGGCGGCGACCCCGTTCACCGCGGCGATCACCGGCTTCTCCATCGCTCGCATCGCCGTGATGATCGGGGAGTAGCGCAGTGCGAGGCGGCGGCGCACCGGCTCGCGCATGCCCTCGGTGAGGTCGGCGCCCGCGGAGAAGCCGCGGCCTCCGCCGGTGATGACCACCGCCCGGACGGACTCGTCCTCGCGGGCCTCGGCCGTCGCCTCGGCGAGCGATCTCAGCAGGGTGATGTCGAAGCTGTTGAGCTTGTCGGGACGGTTGAGCGTCAGGGTGAGGACGCCGCCCTCGCGGGCGACCAGCAGCGGGTCGGTGATCGTGGTCGACATGCCTTCCGACTCTACGCCGCGGCGCGGCGATCACCGCTCGGCGTCGTCGCCCAGGGCCCGGAGGTGCTCGAAGGTGAAGATGCCGGTGTCGTGGCCGTTGCCCCAGCGAATCCCCAGGCCGTAGAGGCCGACCAGGTTGATGTCGGCGAGCTCATCCTCGCCGGGGTCGAGGCCGGGCTTGACGTCGAAGCGCCCGGGGCGGCCCATCTCGCCCTTGCACACCGCGCAGGGGCATGCGCTCCGCAGCACGTTGAAGGGGATCCGCTGCGTCGCGCCGTCGCCCCACTCGACGATCAGCGCCCGGGCCGGCTCGTCGTAGTCGAAGCGCAGGGCGCGGACCCGCTCCTCCTCCACGGTCATGGCCGGGGAGGATAGCCGGTCCGGGCGCTATCCTCGGCCCGCCGTGAAAATCCTCATCCTCGCCCCCTTCGACGCCGCCGAGCTGGGGCGGCTGCGCGCCGTGGCCGAGGTGGTCCACGAGTCGTGGATCGACCGGCGCCGGATGCACTCGCCCGACGAGCTCGCCGAGCGGGTGGTCGCGGACGGCTTCGACGCGGTGGTGGTGGAGGCGGAGTTCGTCACCCGCGATGTCCTCGAGGCCGCCCCCGGCCTGCGGGTGATCGCCTCGGCGCGGGGCAAGCCGGTCAACGTCGACCTCGCTGCGGCCACCGAGCTGGGGCGCGTCGTCCTCGGCACCCCCGGTCGCAACGCCGACTCGGTGGCCGACCTCTGCATGGGGATGCTCCTCGACCGGGTCCGCCACATCGGGGCGGCGGCGCGGCTTGTGCGCGACGGCGGCTGGGTGGTCGGCCTCGACGACGACGCGCTCGTGCCCTACATCCGTTTCCGCGGGGTCGAGCTCGCCGGCCGCCGTCTCGGCCTGCTCGGCTTCGGCGCCGTCGCCCGTGCCCTGGCCCGTCGCGCCCTCGCCTTCGGGATGCGGGTGCGGGCCCACGACCCCTTCGTCGACGCCGAGGTGCTCAACGAGCACGGGGTCACATCGGTGTCGCTGGACAACCTTCTGGCCACCTCCGATGTGCTGAGCGTGCACGTCGAGCGCACCCCCCTGACCATCGGGATGCTGAGCGCCGAGCGGCTGCGCGCCCTGCCCCGCGGCGCCATCCTCATCAACACCGCCCGGGCCCAGGTGGCCGACCAGGACGCGATCGTGCAGCTGATCGCCGAGGGTCACCTCGCCGCCGCCGCGCTCGACGTCGTCGCCCCGGAGCCGCTTCCCGCAAGCCACCCGCTGCTCGGTGACGACCGCATCCTCGTGCTCCCCCACATCGGCGGCGCCACCCACGACGTGGTCCGGCGGCACTCGGAGATGATCCGGGAGGACCTGGAGCTGCTCATCCGCGGCGACCGCCCGCTGCGCTGCGCCAACCCGGAGGTGCTCGACGCCGTGCTCCGGCCGCGGTGAGCGAGCTCCTCCTCGCCGTCGACCTCGGCGGCAGCGGGCTGCGCGCCACCGCCGTCGACGCGACGGGCTCGGCCATCGCGCGCGCCAACCGCACACTGACCCAGCACCTCGACCTCCCCCCGCTGGGACGCAGCTGGGACGCCGCCGAGCTGCGCGCCGCCACCGGCGCGGCGATCGCCGAGGTCGTCGCAACGGTGGCCCCGCACAGCATCGCCGCGGTCGCCTGCACCGGCCAGCGGATCGCCTGCGCCGCCCTCGACGCAGCAGGGGAGACGCTCTACGCAGGACCGAACACCGACGCCCGCGGGCTCACCCACGGCTGGCGGGTCGACGACGCCGCCGGCGGCGAGCTCTACGAGCGCACCGGCCGGGGCCTCGCCCTCCTCTACGCCCCCGCGCGCCTGCTCCGCCTCGGCGAGGACGACCCGGGGCTCATCGACAACGTGCGCCACGTACTCGGGATGGGGGAGTGGCTCGCCCACCACCTCTGCGGCGAGCTCGCCACCGACGTCTGCGGCGCCGCCGAGCTGCTCGCCCTCGACGTGCACGCGGGCGAGCCGTGGACGCAGATCTGGGAGCGGCTCGACCTCGATCGCGGCTGGCTTCCCCCCATACGCCGCCCCGGCGACAGGCTCGGCGAGGTCACCCCCGCCGCCGCATCCGCCACCGGGCTGAGACCCGGGACGCCGGTCGCGGTCTCGCCACCCGACTCGATGGCCGCGCTGCTCGGCGCCGGCGGCGTCGAGCCCGGCACAGCGCTGGTCCTGGCAGGCTCGTCGATGCCGGTCCTCGCCGTGGCCACAGCGCCGAGACGCGACCAGACACGCCGCACCTGGGGCACCCCGCACCCGCTGACCGGCTTCGTCTGCGAGAGCAACGCCGGCCCCACCGGGCTGGGCTGGGCATGGCTCGCCGAGCGCCTCGCCGGCGGCATCGCGGGCCTCACCGGCGACGACGCCCACGCCCTCGCCGAGCGCTTGGCGGCGAAAGCGCCTGCGGGGTCACAAGCAGCCCTCGCCCTCGCCGGCGGGGCGAGCGTTCTCGACGCCACCCGTCCCTCCACCTACCTCCCCCGGATGCGGGTCCTCGCCTGGCCGTCGGAGATCCTCGGCGCCGACCTCGGCGCCGCCGACGTGCTCCGCGCCGGCCTCGAGGAGGTGGCCCACAGCGCACGCGCCAATCTCGAGCAGGCCGAGGCGGTGCGCGGCGCCCCCGGGCGGCTCCTCCTCGCCGGGGGTATGGCCCGCAGCCGGCTGTTCGCCGAGATCGTCGCCACCGTCTGCGCCCGTCCCATCACCGTCGCGGAGCGCACCGACCTCACCGCCCTCGGCGCGGCGGCCTGCGCCGCGGTCGCCGCCGGTCTTCACCCCAACCTCGACGCCGCGGTTGCCGCGTTCCGCCGTCCCGGTGTCGAGATCGACCCCGACGATGGCACCATCGCGGTGTACGCGGAAGCCCACCGCAGCTGGCGCGCCCTCTACGCCCAGCTCGAGTCGCTGTAGAGAAGGAGTCGGTGTTGGCACACGACGAGCAGCGCCAGCAGGTGGTCTGGGCGTGCAACGAGCTGGCCCGGCTCGGCCTGGTCGCCGGGACGGCGGGGAACGTCACCATCCGGATCCCCGGCACCGAGCTGATCGCCGCGTCGCCGAGCAGCGTCCGCTACGACGCCCTCATCACCGCCGACGTCTGCGTCGTCGACCTCACCGGCGGCGACGTGGTCGAGGGCTTCCGGAACCCCACCAGCGAGCTGCTGATGCACTCCGCGGTGCACCGAGCGCGCGGCCCCTGGGTCGGCGCGGTGATCCACGCCCACAGCGTCGCGGTCACCGCCCTCTCGCTGCTCGGCCGCGGGATCCCGCCGATCGTCGACGAGCAGGTCGCCATCCTTGGCGGCGAGATCCCTCTCTGTCCCCACGAGCTGCCCGGCAGCGCCGCGCTCGCCGAGGGGGTGGTCCAGTACCTCGGCGACCTCCGCGCCGTCATCCTCGCCCACCACGGGATGCTCGGCGTCGGCCGCGACATCCACCAGGCGCTGGCCGTCTGCCACCTCGCCGAGCGGCTCGCCGAGGTGATGCTGAAGGTCCTCCCCCTGGGCGAGCCGCGGCCCCTCCCCGAGGAGGCGCGGCAGCTCGAGCGCGCCTACTACGAGCTGAGCAGCCGGCCGCCCCGCCCGCTGTTCTCCGCATGAGCGAAAAGCGCATCCCCGGCGCGGTTGCCGACCCGTCCACCGTGTCCGAGTGGAGCGTGACCGTCACCGCCGCCGATGGCCACAGCCTCCAGGTTCACGTCGCCCGCCCCGCGCACCCCGCGGGCCCACTCCCCGGACTGGTGGTGATCCACGAGGCCTACGGTGTCAACGACCACCTCCGCGACGTCACCCGCCGCTTCGCCGCGCAGGGCTTCCTCGCCGCGGCGCCCGACCTCTTCGCGCGCGCCGGCGGCGCTCCGGCGCTGGGAACGGAGATCGCCGAGGTGATGCAGAGGATCGGCGCGATGTCGGACGCCGACGCCCTCGCCGACCTCCGCGCCACCGTCGAGTGGCTGCGCGCCAAACCCGGCTGCAACGGCCGCGTGGCCTGCATCGGCTTCTGCATGGGCGGGAGGCTCTCCCTCCTCCTCGCCACCCACCCGGGCGTGCTCGACCGCGCCATCGACTGCTGGGGAGGACGCATCACCCGGCGCACCGCACCCCCCGACGAGCGCCGCCCCGAGGTGGCGGTGGAGAGGGTCGACCGGCTCGCCTGCCCGCTGCTCGGGGTCTTCGGCGCCGACGACCAGAACCCCAACGCCGACGACCTGGAGGAGCTGCGCACCGCGCTGAGGGCGACCGGCATGGAGCACCGCATCCTCGTCTACGAGGGAGCGGGCCACGCCTTCTTCGCCGACTACCGCCCCACCTGGCGCGAGGAGCCGGCCCACGCGGCGTGGGCCGAGTTCCTGCGCTTCCTGGAGCCGCTGAAGAGCTAGGCGGTGAGCACCGTCTGGAGCTTCATGGCGAGGCCCATGTCGCCCTTGATCTTGATCTTCCCGCTCATGAAGGCCATGGTCGGGTCGAGCTTCCCCTCGCGCAGGGCGACGAAGTCGGTGGCCGCCATGCTGATGGTGATGTTCGGGTTCTCGGGCGCCCCGGCGCCGGCGTCAGCGGTGCCGTCCTTGAGGATGATGTGGTACTGGCCGCCGTCGTCGCCGCCCAGGTCGAACTGGTAGACGGCGTTCATGTTGGCGGTCTTGGACGGGTTCGCCTGCAGCCCGGTGTTGATCTCGGTGAAGACGTCGGCAGGGGTGGTCACCAGCACGTTCCTCCGCTGCGGGCGGGTCGCGCCCGTGGTTCCGCTTGTCGCCGACGACTCTACAGAACGAGTCGTACCGGACGGCGCGGGCGGGCCATCCGACCGGTCAGTCGACGGTCAGGACCAGCTTGCCGACGTTCTCGCCCGCCTCCATCGCGCGGTGGGCCTCGGGGGCCTCGGCGAGGGGGAGGACGCGGTCGACCACGGGCCGCAGGGTCCCGTCCTCGAACCCCGGCAGCGCCTCCTCGACGAAGCGCCGGACGATCCCCGCCTTCTGCTCGGCGGGCCGCCCGCGCAGGGTGGTGGCGATCACGCTGAGGCGGCGGCGGAGCATCTGGTTGAGGTCGATCTCCGCGGTGGCGCCGCCCTGCAGGCCGATGACGACCAGCCGGCCCTCGATGGCGAGCGCGTCCAGGTTGCGGGCCAGGTAGGAGGCGCCCATCACGTCGAGGATCAGGTCGACGCCGCGCCCCGCGGTGAGCTCGCGCACCCGTGCGGGGAAGTCCTCCTCGCGGTGGTTGATGCCGGCGTCGGCGCCGAGCCGGCTGCTGAACTCCAGCTTCTGCGACGAACCCGCGGTCACCAGCACCCGGGCGCCGGCGCGATGGGCGAGCTGGATCGCGGCGGTGCCGACGCCGCCGCCGCCGCCGTGGATCAGCACGGTCTCGCCCGCGGCCAGCCGCCCGTGGGTGAAGAGGTTGTCGTGGGCGGTGAGGAACACCTCGGGGATGGCCGCCGCCTCGGCCCAGGAGAGTCCGGCGGGGACGGGCATCAGCTGCCCCGCCGGCGCCACCACCCTCTCGGCGTAGCCACCGCCGGAGAGCAGGGCCATGACCCGGTCGCCGGGCCGCCAGCCCTCGACCCCCTCGCCGAGCGCCTCGACCTCGCCGGCGACCTCCATGCCGAGGATCGGCGAGGCCCCGGGCGGCGGCGGGTAGAGGCCGCGGCGCTGGAGGGTGTCCGCCCGGTTGACCGCGGTCGCGTGCGCCCGGATCAGCACCTCGCCGGGGCCGGGCACGGGGTCGGCGACCTCGCCGAGGTGCATGACCTCGGGGTCGCCCGGTGTCTCCACGACGATCGCCCTCACGGCTGCTCATGATGGCGCGCCGGTCCCGCCCCGTGCGACCGCCGCGAACCAGGCCTCGAGCTCCCGGTGCAGCCGCTCGGCGGTGGCGACGTCGACGAGCTCGAGGCGCAGCCGGGCGCCGGGGCGCAGCCGTCCCAGCGCACCCAGGTCGGCGCCGGCGACGGTGGCGATCTTCGGGTAGCCGCCGGTGGTGCCACCGTCGGCGAGCAGCACGATCGGGCGGCGGCTGCCGGGCACCTGGATCGAGCCCGGCAGGCAGGCGTCGGAGACGATCTCGGCGGCGCCGCGGTGCTCGAGCTCGGGGCCGTCGAGGCGCAGGCCGGTGCGGTCCGAGGAGGGGGTCACCGTCCACTCGGCGGTGGCGAGGAGCTCGAGCGCGGCGGCGGTGAAGTGATCGTCCTGGGGCCCGGGGACGGCGCGGATCGGTCCGCCACGGGTCCACCACGGCGGCGGATCGAGGCGGCTCTCGGGGCCGCCCCCGGGCCGGCCGGCAGCCAGCGGGAGGAGGTCGCCGGCGCGCAGCGCGCGTCCCTTCAGCCCGCCCCAGCCGCCGCGGAGGTCGGTGGCGGCCGAGCCGAGCACCGGCGCCACCGCGATGCCGCCGGCCACCGCCAGGTAGGCGCGCAGCCCGGAGGTCACCCGCCCGAGGCGCAGCCGGTCGCCGCGACGCAGGGTCAGCGACGACCACGGCGCCGGCTCGCTGCGGTGGCCGCCGGCGTCCTGGACGCCGATCGCGCACTCGCCGGCGAGGGCCACCCGGACACTGGGGGCGAGCATCTCGAGGGTGGGCCCGCCGTGGGTGATCTCCAGGGCCGCCGCCCCCTGGGGGTTGCCCGCGAGCATGTTGGCGAGCCGCAGGGTCGCGGGGTCGGCGGCCCCGCCCGCGGGCACGCCGAGGCGGCGCAGGCCCGGGCGTCCGCCGTCCTGGACGGTGGTCAGCAGCCCCGGGGCGAGCACCCGCAGCGCGTCCACCGCTCAGCCCGCCGCCGCGTCGACGGCGACGAAGCGCACCCGGTCGCCGGGGGCGAGCGCGGCGGGGGGGTCGGCGGCGGGGTCGAAGAGGCGCGCAGGGGTGCGGCCGATGATCCTCCAGCCGCCCGGGGCGGCGACCGGGTAGATGCAGGTGAGCCCGCCGGCGACCGCGACCGACCCGGCGGCCACCCGCACCCGCGGCTCGGGATGCCGGCCGATGTCGAGCGCCGCGGGCAGGCCGGTGAGATAGGGGAGGCCGGGGAGGTGGCCGAGCATGGCGACACGGTGGAGGGCGCCGGTGTGCGCGGCGACCGCCGCGGCCGGACTCATGCCCGCGGCGGCGGCCACCTCCTCGAGGTCGGGCCCGGCCTCGCCGCCGTAGACCACCGGGATGATCCACTCGGCGCCGCCGCCGCCCGGTGCCGCCGGCGACCCGGACGCAAGCTCGCGGAGCGCGGTGACGAGCGCGTCGTGATCGGTGGCGAGGACGTCGTAGAGCACCAGCAGCGAGCGCAGCGTGGGCACGGTCTCGACCACCCCCGGAGGCGGCCGGCGGCGGACCGCCGCCTCGAGGGCGAGGACCCGGGCGCTCAACGCCCCGTCGACCGCGTCGCCGAACTCGACCACCACCGCCGCGTCGGCGGCGGCGAGGAAGCGGGGGGTCGATTGCGACGGCACGAAACTCATCGATCCTGGACCCGGGTCTGCAAGAGGAGCGCAAGACTGCTCCATATGGGCCGTTCTCTACCAGTGACGGTGTAAGGCTGGACCGGCGGCGCCCCCGCGGGCTGCCCGCGGTCCCGATAGGAAGGGAGACCCCGCACATGGCGTGGTTTGGACGTGTCTCGAAGCGAGGTGGCGCATCCGCGCTCATCATCGCGACCAGCGCCGGGCTGGTGATATCTCAGCAGGTGGGCTCGACGTCGCACGCGGTGGCCGCGGTGGCCACCACGACCACGATGGGCCCGATCAGCCCCGCCACGGCGGGTGCGTCCGTGCAGCTGACCGCGACGGTCACCCCGACCCCCCTGGGCGCGGTGAAGACCGGCGTGACCTTCTTCGACAACGGCGTTGCGATCTCGCCGATGCGGTCGAGCAAGACCGGAAAGTACGCGACGACGATCAACAACATCGCCGTCGGCGCCCACTCGTTCTCCGCGAACTTCAGCGGCGATGCCAGCCACGGGCCGTCCAACTCGGCGCCGGTTCCCTTCACCGCCGGCGCGGCAGGGGTCGGCGTGGCGACGATGAGCTTCTCGTCCTCGCCGGCCAGCCCGGTCACGGGCGGCACCCCGATGCAGTTCTCCGTGACGATGATCGGCAGCGCGGGCGCCCCGGCGAACCCGACCGGCTCGGTCACCTTCAGGAACGGGACCACGGTGATGTCCGCCGGGCGCAAGCTCACCAACGGTGCGGTCACCCTCCCGTGGCCGGCCGGCCTGCCGGTCGGGACCAACAGCCTCAGCGCCGCCTACAGCGGTGACGCCAACTACGCGCCGGTGAACGGGACCCTCTCGGTGGTCGTGACCCCGTCGGCGAACGACAAGTTCGTCTCGCACCTGTACACCGACATGATCGGCACCCCGGATTTGAGCGGCCAGGCCTTCTGGGTCTCGAAGCTCGCCGCCGGCATGAGCCGTCCCACGGTCACCTTCGCCTTCACCCAGACCATGGCCTACGACAACGCGGTCGTGTCCCAGCTGTACACCAACGTGATGGGACGTGGGGCGGATCCCGGCGGCGCCAACTTCTGGGCGGGCAGGATGCGCGCCGGCCAGACGCCCGAGCAGATCGCCGCCTCGATGGTGGCCTCGGACGAGCGGTTCGCCAGCCCGAGCTTCGGCAACGGCGACCTCACCACCTTCATCCAGGCGACCTACCGGGCGCTGCTCGGCCGTGACGCGGACACTCCGGGCCTCCAGTGGTGGCACGACTACCTCGCCGCCGGGCACCCGCGCTGGCAGCTGACCCTCGGCTTCGTCTCCGGCACCGAGTGGGCCCACGTGACCGTCACCAACATGTACGCCAAGTTCCATCTCGGCGTCCCCGCCGGCAGCGCATGGGACTACTGGGCGGGCCAGATCCTCGCGGGCATGCACGACGACCAGCTCGCCGCGCAGCTCACCGCCTCCCAGCAGTACTACGACTGGGCTCAGACCCACTGATCGACGACCGTCAAGGGGGGGCGGGCGCCGTGCCCGCCCCCCCTTCTCGTGCCCGGCCGGCGCGCGCCGGTGGCATCCTGAAGGAGTGGCCGCGCGCGTCGACCTGAACAGCGATCTCGGTGAGGGCTTCGGCCCCTGGCGGATGGGCGACGACGAGCAGCTCCTCGGAGTGGTCACCACCGCCAGCATCGCCTGCGGCTTCCACGCCGGCGACCCGGTGATCATGGCGAGGACGGTCGCGCTGGCCCGCCGCCACGGCGTCGCCGTCGGCGCCCACCCCGGCCACCTCGACCTCTACGGCTTCGGCCGCCGCCGCATCACCGGGGAACCGCCCCAGGAGCTGGCGACGATGGTCGTCTACCAGGTCGGCGCCCTGGGGGCGCTCGCCGCCCGCGAGGGCGTGCGCCTCGGTCATGTCAAACTCCACGGCGCCCTCAGCAACGCCGCCGCGGTCGACGAGGAGCTCGCCGACGCCGTCGCCGAGGCGATCTGCGCCCTCGACCCTATGCTCGCCTGGCTGGTGCCGTCGGGATCGGAGATGGCCCTCGCGGCGCAGCGCTACGGGCTGCGTGCCGTCCACGAGGTGTTCGCCGACCGCGGCTACGACGACGCCGCCGACCTGCTCCCCCGCGATCGCCCCGGGGCGCTGCTCACCGGCACCGCCGAGGTGGTCGAGCGGGCCCTGCGGATCGTCGAGGAGGGCGCGGTGGTGAGCGTGTCGGGACGGGTGCTGCCGCTTCGGTGCGACTCCCTCTGCGTCCACGGCGACACCCCGGGCGCGCTGGAGACGGCCAGGGCGCTGCGGGCCGGGCTCGAGGCCGCGGAGGTCACCGTCGCCGCCTTCAGCACTTCCTGAGAGCTCGCTGAGAACCACCCGGGTCACCGCGATTTCTCAGCGGGCCTCCGCAGACTTCCCGGCATGAGCTCCGCCGCCCTCCGCCTCACCCGCCGCCAGGTCCTCGCCACCGCCGCCGTGGGCGCCGCCGGCGCCGCCGGCCTCCGGGTGCTCGCCGTCCACCTGTCCGGCGGGTCGGCGACCACGGTGTCCGCGGCCGGTCCGATGGGCGCCTGGGCGAGCCCGCTCGGCGACCGGCGCGCGCTCGCCGCGCACCTGCTCCGCCGCGCCGGCTTCGCCGCCTCCGCGGCCGACCTCGACCACGCGACCTCGATGTCCTACGACGATCTCGTGGACCAGGTCGTCGGCGAGCACCCCGACATTCCCGCCGCGCCCAAGGACCCGGTCAGGTACACCGCGGTGGCCGCCTGGTGGTACGGGCACATGGCCACCACCGCCGCGCAGTTCCCCGAGCGCATGACCCTGTTCTGGCACGGGCTGCTCACCAGCGACTACCGCAAGTCGGCCCAGTTCCCCTTCATGTACCAGCAGAACCAGCTCTTCCGGCGGCTGGGCACCGGCGACCTGCGCAGCCTGCTGCTGGCGACCACCTACGACCCGGCGATGGTCCGCTACCTCGATCTCGAGCAGAGCAGCGCGAAGGCGCCCAACGAGAACTACAGCCGCGAGCTGATGGAGGTCTTCACCCTGGGCCCCGGCAACTTCACCGAGGCCGACGTCCGCGAGGGCGCGCGCGCCTTCAGCGGCATCCGCATCCAGGCGGTCGACACCGCGGGCACGCCGGTCACCTACGCGCGGCGCAAGGGGATGACCGCCGCGCAGTACCAGCAGCAGCTGGCCACGCTGATCGGCCAGGGCGTCAGCTTCCGGGGCGCGGTCACCCAGCGGCTGCACGACGGCGGCGCCAAGCGCCTCCTCGGACACAGCGGCGACCTCGGGCCGGAGCAGGCGGTCGACGCCATCCTCGCCCAGCCCGCCTGCGCCGCCTTCCTCGCCACCAGGGCGCTGACACACTTCGCCGTCCCCCAGCCGCCGTCCGCCCTGGTCGACAGCGTGGCGTCGCAGTTCCGCGCCAGCCGCTACGACATCCGGACGCTGATGCGGGCCATCTTCCGCAGCGACGAGTTCAAGGCCGGCGCCGCATACCGCTCGCTGGTGCGCTCGCCCGCGGACTACATGGTGGCGGTGATGCGGGCCACCGGCGAGACCGACCTCGCCACCGCCTGCGTCCAGTCGGGGCCGTCGATGGACCAGGTGCTCCTCGACCCGCCGACGGTGGGCGGGTGGCCGCAGAACGCCGGCTGGGTCTCCTCGAGCGCGGTGCTCGCGCGGCTCAACTTCGCCCAGTCGGTGGTCAACCGCGGGGGCAGGCTCGCCGACGCCGTGGAGGCGGTGCACACCCACCTCGACGGGGTGGTGAGCGCCGACACCGCCGCCGTGTTCAACGCCAGCCAGACCAACAGCGATCGCTGGTACGCGATTCTCAGCAGCCCCGAGTTTCACCTGAAGTAGGACAGAACCATGTTCACGCGACGCGACTTCCTCGCCAGCGGGCTGCTCTCGACCGCGGTCGGCCTGACCGTTCCGGCGGTGCTCGCCAAGGGCGTGCTCGCCGCCACCAACGACGGCATCCACAACGACCGCGTCCTCGTGGTCCTGCAGCTCGGCGGCGGCAACGACGGCCTCAACACCGTGGTGCCCTTCACCGACCCCGCCTACGCCGCCGCCCGCCCCACCATCGGCGTCGCCGCCGACAGGGTGCTGCGCATCGACGGCACCGTCGGGCTGAACCCGGCGATGCCGCAGATCAAGGCGCTGTACGACGCCGGCCGGGTCGCCATCGTCCAGGGCGTCGGCTACGACACCCCCACCTACTCGCACTTCGAGGGCCTCCACGTCTGGGAGTACGCCGACCCGAAGCGCCGCCAGACCGACGGCTGGCTGGGCCGGCTGCTCGCCACCCAGCTCGACTCCGCAGGCCATCCGCTCGCCGGCTGCGCCCTGGGCCAGACCAGCACCCCGTCCGAGCTGCGCGCGACCGGCGCGACGGTGAGCGTCATCCAGTCGGCGGCGACCTACCGGGTGCAGGGCGGCCAGGGTCGCGAGGTCGCCGCCGGCGCCCTCTACCGGAGGACGCCCGGGATCTACGGCGCCCTCTTCGACCAGGCGCTGAGCACCGCGCAGTCGGGCATCGCCGCGCTCCAGGACGCGACGAAGTACACCACCGCCGTCCCGTACTCCGCACAGAAGACGGTATATGGGAGCAAGGACGACCTCGCCTCGGCGCTGCAGCTCACCGCGCAGATGATCGTCACCCAGCCGTCGGTCAAGGTCTGCCACGTCGTCCTCGGCGGCTTCGACACCCACCAGCAGGAGGACACCCGCCACGCCGCGCTGCTCAGCTACGTCGACACCGCGGTGGGCGCCTTCATGAAGGACATGGAGGCCCACGGTCAGGCCGACCGGGTGGTGCTGATGACCTGGTCCGAGTTCGGCCGCCGGGTGGCCGAGAACGGCAGCAAGGGCACCGACCACGGCGCTGCGGCCCCGGTGCTGGTGGTCGGCAAGCCGATCGCCGGCGGCCTCTACGGCGAGCCCCCGTCGCTGACCTCGCTGATCGACAGCGGCAACCTCAAGTACACCACCGACTTCCGAAGCGTGTACCAGACGGTGATCCGGGACTGGCTCGGTGGCGACGCCGGGTCGGTGCTCGGTGGCACCTTCCCGGCGCTGCCGCTGGTGCGCGGAGTGGCGGCGTGAGCCTCCAGCCGGGCGCCCTCAAGCTCGCCGGCGGGCTCGGCGCGCTGCTCGTCTGCGGCGGCGCCGGCGCCAGCGTGGCCGCCGACCAGCGGCCCGCCGGCGCGCCCCTGCGCCCCCCGGTGGTCAACCCCTCGGCGCCGGTCGCCGCCGCGGCACCCGGCGCCCTGGTCATCCCGCCCACCCCGGTGTGCACCGCCGCCGCCCCGGCCGCCGCGGCCGCGGTGGCGCCGCCCGCGGCCACCGACCCGACGCTCGCCGCCGTCCTCGCCCAGATCGCCCAGGCCCCGACCGCGGCGGCACGGCGGCAGCTGATCGCCGCGCTGCCCGCCGACCAGCGCCAGCAGGTCACCGCCCTGATGCGGCGGCGGACGGCGGCGGCGGCGGCGAAGAAGAAGCCCGTGGCCGGCGCGCGGGCGGCCGGTGGCGCCTCCTGCCTGCCCGGCGGTGGCGGCGGCGGCAGCGGCCAGGCGATCGCCCCCAGCCTCACCGGCGCCGGCCCCTCGGGCCCGCCGGTCACCTTCACCTACGTCTCGTGAGCGCCGCACCGTCGCTCGCCGTCCACCGCTTCACCGCCTTCGGCGGGGCGCGCTGCGAGGTGCTCGCCATCGGCTGCAGCGACGCGGACGTCTCCGCCGCGGTCGCCGAGGTCTACGCCTTCGAGGCCCGGCTCACCCGCTTCGACCCGGGCAGCGAGCTCTCCCGCCTCAACGCGGCCGCCGGTCTCCGCACCGCGGTGTCGCCGCTGCTCGAGGAGCTGCTCCGCGCCACCCTCGACGCCTTCGAGCTCAGCGACGGCGCGGTGAACGCGGCGGTGCTCCCCGCCCTCGTCGCCGCCGGATACGACCGCACCATCGCCGTGGTGCGGGAGCGCCCGGTGCAGGGGGCGTCTCCCGCGGCGGTGCCGGTGCCGCCGCTCGACGCCGTGCTCGAGGTGGGGAAGGGCTGGGCCCGGCTCCGCCCCGGCAACGCCGTCGACCTCGGCGGGGTGGGCAAGGGCTGGCTCGCCGACCGCCTCGCCGAGCGGCTCGAGAACGCCGCCGTCAACCTCGGCGGCGACCTGCGGGCGCTCGGCGCCGGCCCCGAGGGCGACGGCTGGACGGTGGGCCTCTGCGACGGCTCGGCGGTGCGCGTCGTCGACGCCGGGGTCGCCACCAGCGGCCGCGCCGGCCGGAGCTGGGCGGGTGGCCACCACCTCGTCGACCCCCGCACCGGGCGGCCCGCCACCGCCGTCCCCGGCGCGGTGAGCGTGGTCGCGTCCGACGCGCTGGCCGCCGAGGTGCTCGCCAAGCTCGTCGCCATCCGTGGGCTCGCCGAGGGGGTGCCCCTGGCCCTCGCCCGCGGCGCCGCACGGATCACCTCGACCCCCGCACCGGAGGCGTCATGACCACCGACATCGTGCTCTGGGACGCGGCCCGCGCCGCCGCGCTCGCCGCCTTCACCGTGCTCAGCGCCTCGCTGCTCACCGGGATGGCGGTGCGCACCGCGCTGCTCGCCCCGCTCGCCCGCAACCGCGCGGTGATCGCCCTCCACGGGTTCCTCAGCTGGTTCTGGCTGCCGCTGGTGGCGGTGCACGTCGCCGCCCTGGTGCTCGACGGCACCGCCCGCATCGGCCTCCTCGACCTGGTGGTCCCCTTCCGGGTCGGCTACGCTCGGGTGGCGGTCGGGCTGGGGACGGTCGGCCTCCTGCTCCTGCTCCTGGTGGGGATCACCAGCGCGCTCCGGCGGCGGATGTCCCAGCGGGTGTGGCATGCCGTCCACCTGCTCTCCTACCCGATGTTCGTGATCTTCCTCCTCCACGCCCAGCTCGCCGGCAGCGACTTCAGCCGCACCTGGATCAGCGTGCTCGGCTGGAGCACGGTGGGCGCCCTGGCCTGCCTCGCCCTGCCCCGGCTGGTCGGCGGACGGGTGGTCCCGGCGAGGCCGGGGACCCGATCCTGACCCGTCCGTCAGATCGCCTCGAGCCGCCGTACACTGGCCCTACAGGTGGTCGCTCTCTACATTCTCGTCGCAGTCGTCCTCCTCGGGATCGAGGCCTTCACCCTCGCGTTCTTCGCCGTCTTCGTGGCGGTGGGGCTGCTCGCCGCGGCGGTGGCCGCGGCCGTGGGCCTGCCGGTGTGGGCGCAGCTGGCCACCCTGAGCGTCATCTCCGTCGCCGGGCTGGTGGTGGCCCGCCCGCCGCTCGCCCGGGCGATGATGCGCTCGCACCCGCGCATGCTCCTTCCCGGTGTGCAGCAGCTGGTCGGCCAGACCGCCCTCACCGTCGACGAGGTCGGCGACGAGCACCATCCCGGCCACGCCATCCTCGCCGGCGAGCGCTGGCTCGCGATCACCGAGAGCGGGCCGCCGCTGCCCCCTCAGAGCACCGTCACCATCGCCGCGGTGCGCGGCACCACCCTGGTGGTGCACCTGCATCCGGCCCTTCCCCCGGGGTGACCCGGTCCGCGAACCAGAGGAGACCCCATGACCGCCGCGATCGTTCTCGCCGCCATCGCCGTCCTCGTGCTCCTCGTGCTGGCACAGACGGTCAAGGTCATCCAGCAGGGCTACCTGGGTGCCGTCAAGCGACTCGGCCAGTTCCGCACCCAGTGCGAACCCGGGCTGGTGATGATCCTCCCCTTCATCGACAACCTCACCCGCGTCGACATCCGCGAGACCCCACGGACCGGCGACCGCCAGGAGGTGATCACCCGCGACAACGTCACCGTCGCCGTGAACGCGACCATCTTCAGCCAGGTCGTCGACGTGAAGCTGGCGCTGTTCAGCGTCTCCAACTATGCCGTCGCCATCGACCAGCTGGCGCGCACCACGCTGCGTGCGGTGTTCGGCTCGCTGACCCTCGACGAGGCGCTCTCCCAGCGCGAGCGCATCAACGTCCAGCTGCAGGAGCAGATGGAGTCGGTGACCGACAAGTGGGGGATCCGGATCAACCGGATCGAGATCGTGGACATCACCCCGCCCGCCCAGATTCTCCAGGCGATGGCCCTGCAGAAGACCGCCGACCAGGAGAAGCGCGCCGCCATCCTGCAGTCGGAGGGCAAGCAGCAGTCGGCGGTCAACATCGCCGACGGCCAGCGGCAGGCGCTGATCAAGCAGGCGGAGGGCGACCGGCAGGCGTCGATCCTCCGCGCCGAGGGCTCGCGGCAGGCGGCGATCCTCGAGGCCGAGGGTCGCGCCCAGGCGATCAAGACGGTGTACGGCGCGATCACCGATGCGCACCCGGATCAGACCCTCGTCGCCATCCTCCAGCTCGACACCCTGTCGAAGTTCGCGGCCAGCGAGGGGTCCACCGTCGTCGTCCCCTACGAGTCCGCCGGGCTGATGGGCGCCGCCCAGGCGCTGCGCTCGGTGTTCAACGGCACCGGCGGCCCCACCCCCGCTTCGCCGTCCTGAGCGGTCGCGGCGCGTAGGATGGCGCCGCCATGACCGAGCAGCCAGGCCTCTTCGGTGCGGTGCCCGGCGGCGACGACCAGCCGCCCGCCGCGGCGCCGGCGCTGACGGGCGTCCCGCTCTCCACCCGGATGCGGCCGCGCACCCTCGACGAGTTCGTCGGCCAGGAGCACGCCGTCGGTCCCCAGGCGGTGCTGCGCCGCGCGCTCGAGACCGACACGCTTCCGTCGATCATCCTCTGGGGCCCGCCCGGAAGCGGCAAGACCACCCTCGCCGGCATCGTCGCCGCGATGACCGGCTCCGCCTTCGAGGCGGTGAGCGCGGTCAGCTCCGGGGTCGCCGAGCTGCGCCGCATCGTCGACCGCGCCGCCGAGCGCCGGCGCTCCGGGCGGCGGACGCTGCTGTTCATCGACGAGATCCACCGGTTCAACCGGGCGCAGCAGGACGCGATCCTGCCGCACGTGGAGAGCGGCCTGGTGCGCCTCCTCGGCGCCACCACCGAGAACCCCGGGTTCGAGGTCAACGCCGCCCTGCTCTCACGCGCCCGGGTGGTGCGCCTCGAGGCGCTCGACGCCGCGGCGCTGCGCCGGCTCGTCGAGCGCGCGCTCGGCGACTCCGAGCGCGGCCTCGGCGGTCTCGGCGTCGAGCTCGAGGGCGACGCGTTCGACGAGCTGGTGGCGCGGAGCGGTGGCGACGCGCGGGTCGCCCTCGACGCCCTGGAGATCGCCGTCGCGGTGACCCCCGCGGACGGCGACCGCCGGCGCGTCGACCGGGCCGCGGTGCTCGGCGCCCTGCAGCATCCCACCCTGGTCAGCGACCGGGCCGGCGACCAGCACTACTGGATGGTCTCCGCGTTGATCAAGTCGGTGCGCGGCAGCGATCCCGACGCCGCGGTGTACTGGCTGGCGCGCATGCTCGAGGCCGGCGAGGACCCCGTGTTCGTCGCCCGCCGGCTCGTGATCCTCGCCGCCGAGGACATCGGCCTCGCCGACCCCGGTGCCCTCACCGTCGCGGTCGCCGCCCAGCAGGCGGCCCACCTGGTGGGGATGCCCGAGGCGCGGCTGCCCCTGGCCGAGGCGGCGATCCATCTCGCCACCGCACCGAAGAGCAACTCCGCGCTGCGCGCCTACTCGGCCGCCGCCGAGGACGCCCGTGCCACCCTCCACCAGCCGGTGCCTCTGCACCTGCGCAACGCGTCGAGCGCGGCCGGCCGTGAGCTGGGTTTCGGTCAGGGGTATCGGTATGCACACGACCATGCAGACGGAATCGTCGAGCAGCAGCACCTGCCCGACGCCCTCGCCGGTCGACGTTACTACGAGCCCACGCGCAACGGCGCCGAGGCGAGCATCGCCGACCGGCTGGAGGAGATGCGCCGGGAGCTCGCGCTCCGGCGCGACGGGGTTTAGTTCTCCCCGAGGACGACGTTCACCATGCCGTTGTCGAGCGACCACGACCCCATCATCGGGGCCGGCCGCTCCTCCTCGAGGCGGACCTCGCGGCGGCGGGTGCGGGCGAGACGCTGGGCGGCACGGCCGATGGCCTCCAGTGCCTCCATCTGATCTCCGTCGGCGCCCGCGAGCAGCGCGGCGAGCTGCGCGACGGCGAGGTCGACGTCTCCGACCGGCGCCGACGGGCGCTCGCGGATCATCAGCCGATCGGGATGGGCCAGGGTGGCGGTGGCGCTCACAGCGTGTCCTCCGAGGGGGTTTCCACGACGACGTGGGCGTCATATGCGCGGCCGCTCTCGCGCAGGCGGTCGAGCGCCGCGACGGCGGAGTCGAGGGTGCGATAGCCGACGCATAGCGCCGGTCCGTCGGGGGCTTCGAGGATGGCGAACATTCGGCGGAACTTCTCCTGTTCACGGGCGGCGCGTCAGCCTTCTGCTGCACGTCGCGGTGGCGGGAGCCAGACGTCGAGGTCGGGCACCGGTGGCCTGCACCGGTGCGATCACCCCCAGTGGCGATGGGCACCATCCTACCTCTGCGCGAGCGGCTGCGCACTGTGCAGCGGGCAACAGGTGATGTGCATCCAGTTGTGGCGAAACCACCTGACGGAAAGCTGAACGTGCTTGGTTTTCTCACACCTGTGCTAACCATCCCGAATGCTGCGCACCGTCCGGTTGGTCATCGGGAGGGCGGCCGCCTCCACACCCTAGATCGCGTCAGGAGTGGCCAGAACCGGAGTGGCAGCACCCCCTCGCGGCGGTGCTCGTCATCGACGCCGGTGTCACGGTACCTGACGCGGCGTGCGCCCCCGCCGGGGTGCATCCTCCCACGCCGCGGGCAGCCCGGCGGGCCAGTCGAGGAAGTCGTCGTCGTCCCCCGGCGCGGGGTCGAGGGCGAGCGGGTCGAGCGGCCGGCGGGGACGCGCCGGCCGGCCGGCCACCGCCGCCTGGGCGGTGCGCAGGGCGCGGGTGCGAGCCGCCGGGAGGGACGCGCCGGGCGCGTCGGCGACCAGCAGCGGACCGCCGGAGCGCACCGCCACCTCCAGCCAGGCACGCGCCGTGTCGCGGTCTCCCGCGGGGCGGCCGGCGAGCCCGCCCAGGGTCACCGCGTCGGCATCGGGAGGGACGGTCGCGCCCCACAGCCAGGACCGGGCGGCGAGGTTGCGGGCCTGGGCGCGCACCGTCGCCTCGCCGAAGAGGAACCACGGCGGCGGTGGCGTCTCGGCGTGGCGGTTGGGCACGTTCAGCACCGAGTCGCCGCCGCTGCGGCAGGCGTCGACGAGGTCGACGAGCGGGGGCGCCGGTGCGCCGCACGCCCACACCGCGCTGCCCCGGGGAGCGGTGGAGCGGAACCCGCGGGCGACCGCGGCGACCCCGGCACGGAGCGCCGCGGTGCCGCTCCATCCCGGCGGCCGCACCGCCGGCATGGCGCCCGCGTAGAGGAAGTCGAGCTTCAGCACCGCCACCCCCGCCCGCCCCAGGCGGCGGCCCAGCGCGGCGAGCCGGCGGCGGGCCGCCGGGGTGACGGCGTCGAGCACCAGCTGGGGGCTCGGCGGCCTCCGGTCGACGACCGGCTCGCCCCCGGCGTCGCGGAGGAGGGGGATGCCGGGCAGCCGGGCGGTGGCGGAGCGCGGGTCGACGAGGAAGGGCGCCACCCAGACGCCGAGCAGGCGGCCGCCTCGCCGCAGGGTGGCGGCGAGCTCGGCGACCGAGGCGTCGAACTCGTCGCGCTCGACCCAGTCACCCCACCAGGGCATCCAGCCGTCGTCGAGCAGCACCACGCCGCCGGGTGGCACCAGCCGCTCGGCGGCGTCGGCGCAGTCCTGGGCGGTGACCTCCGGTCCGAGGCAGTTCCAGCTCATCCACCCCACCCGCCGCTGCCCCGGCCGGTGACCGGCGGGGGAGGGGAGGGGCAG
>JRHI01000798.1_pt1 | contig 31438 bp, 28 predicted proteins | sample 215371 | NCBI WGS metagenome assembly JRHI01 (sample SAMN02929681, study PRJNA255918) | sediment metagenome | biome: cave system; feature: Ice Cave; material: Sediment; isolation source: sediment from deep within a dark volcanic ice cave with no known source of... ...
GCATGCAAAAATGTGCCGTAATCCCCAATTTGTATCTCGATTAAAATACGGGGTGCATGCCGCGCCAAGGGCTAGGGGGCGCGACTTTCACAGCTGGCTCCCAGCCAGGCTCTCCATAGAGGATGGAGCCATCCCATTTGGGATTTTTACTGTAGAATTGGTAGCGGATTTGCCAGTGCCGTCCAACTTTCTGCTTCTCGTGACATGCTGTATCGACGCTGAGTTGGAAGGTGAGCAATTGTGCATAGTAGGATTGTAGGCGATACTCCAAGTCATCGGTATCCAGTTCATGATCCATGAAGGACATTTGCAGGTCGAAACAATAGGGGTAGTTCATGACCTCTGGGTCGCGGTCTTCCTCGTCCGCCTTATGGATAAGCACAAGCATCCCTAGCATTTCAAATTGGCAGTATGGCTCGCCTGCAAACGAGTTATGTTTGAAGGATGGTAGCGAAAAGAGATTGCGTATCTCTGTGGCGAGTTGCTGCAATGTCTTATCCGTTTTGATACAGATTTGAAATGACATACGGAAAGGCTCCTTGCTGGAGGATAGACGGTGTGTATGTTTAACCCATCTTACTCTTGTTCAAGGATAGGTGTCAAGGTATAATATACGCCAAAAACGAGATGAGCACATACCCAACACGCCGTGTTGGATATGTGCTCATCTCGTTTTTGGCGCTATCTATTACACAACAGTAAATTTGATGACGAGATGAGGGCTTCTTGTTGGGGCAAAGGAGGTTCCGTTGTGGGTGAATTGCCATGTACTCTCGTACAGACCCGGCCCTGGTGCGATAATTGGAATGGTGAAGACAGCATTCTGACCATTTGCGATCATGCCCCCATTTAAACCTATTTGGTCTGATGCGCCTAAACAATTGGGATTATCTGCTTTCTGAACGCAGGTGAGTTGATAACCTCGTGCATCCGTCCATGTGGAGGTACCAGTGTTGCGGAGGACAAAGAAAATCGTGAAGTGTTGCCCTTGCGAGAGATGCGAGAGATTGATATGCGGCTCGGATACCCCTTGTGTGACGAAGACATAGCTATCATTGCCGCTTTGCTGGGTGGCTGTTGCTTGTGCGTTCATTGTTGCGGCTGCTGAGACGGTTCCTTGTGCTTGTGCAATACCTGTTGTGCGTACCACGGCAGTATTAGGCACACTATTCACATAACTGAACACATAGAATGCCGCACCACTCGCCATCGCGAGCAGTATGACGCAGATGGCGAAAAAGATGATTGAGGAGAGAGGCAAGCGTACAGGCCACCGTGTCGCTAAGCCAGATAGCAGGCGGAGACGAGGAGTCTTGGCAGGTGCGGGGGTATTCGGTGATGGTAAAAACGCGGAAAGTGTTCCTGGCGGTTGTGTGGGTACGCCATGAATAGATTCGGGCTCAGATTTTTTCTCTGCCGCTCCTGAGTCTGCTGCCCGTATGATAAGCGGCGCTTGCTTCTCTTGATAGAGTGTTGCCTTTTCGACTGTTGCCATCTGCGCTCCACATGCGGGACAGAAAGTAGCTTCTTGCTGTACGTTATGCCCGCAGTTTTTGCATTGTTGTGCCATATGCTTTGCTCCCCAGAATGGTGCTTCCTCTTGTTACTATATGAGACGAAGAAATATAATAAACTGGTGCGTTCTAGTGAAAAACCTAGCTACAAAAACATTTTACCCCATCGTTTACGTGATAGTACACGGTCAATCTTCATTTGGCAAGGTAGGAACCGTGGTAGGGGCCGGAGTTCATGGCGCCCGCTCGGGGCAATGGTCAATGTCGCTAGGCACTGCGCACCCACGACGGGCGCCATGAACTTCGGCCCCTACCACGGCTTGTGTCACATGAAGTTTGACAGAGTAGTAGGGACCACTTGGCTGCCTGAGCAAGTCCAAACCCGATCTGACAGGACTCTATAACCTGGATCTGCTCAACACTGTATTAACAGGTCAGGGCCTAGCTACCATTTCAGGTCCAGTAGGGAAATGAGGTTGAGCCAGGAGAATTTGTCTGCCTGCTCGGACCGAGCGTTTGTGGTAAATCAACCCCTTTGAGCATCGTAGCGGGCTTGGATGGTATTGGGGTTGCTGATTGGGCGCTTCAAAATTAATGATGGGCGCAACCTGAATGATGCCTCACAGGTCATCGCCGTGATGCTGGTGATTGTTGTGATTGGCGTCGCCATCGATACGCTGGTTTTCGGCCCCCTCGAACGCAATATTCGTGAGCGTTGGGGCCTGGCATAATAAAAAATTTGCGTTAGTGAGGCCGTTTTTCCGCTTCTTGGCTGCGTAGCATGTGTTTTTGAATCTTTCCAACAGAGGTGCGTGGCAGTTCTGCGCAGAATTCCACGAATTCGGGAACGCGAAATTTAGCTAGCCGATTCCTGCACCATGCGATGATCTCTTCATCGGTAGCCTGTTCGTGTTTATGAAGCACAACGAATGCCTTGATAGCCTCGTCGCGCAGCGAATCAGGTACACCAATAACCGCGCAGTCAAACACTTTCGGGTGTTGCAGAATGACGGCCTCCACTTCGCTGGCAGCCACATTTTCTCCGGCCCGCTTAATCATGTCCTTTGCCCGGTCCACAAAGTGGAAGTATCCAGCATTGTCCTGATATGCATTATCTCCTGTCCATAACCATCCCTCGCGGATGGTCTGGGCAGTGGCTTCTGGATTTTTGAAGTAGCCTTTCATAATCGACCAGCCCGGTCGTCCAAAGATCAACATCTGACCGGTCTCCCCTTGAGATACAGGCTCCCCTTCACCATCCACAAGCATCACTTCATAGCCCAGAGCAGGCAACCCAATCGAAAGATTATTGCGCTCGTAGTCTAGCGGATTCATGAGGGGCGGCCCCATTGTCTCGGTCATTCCATATAGTTGCAGCAAGGGTGCGCCGAAGCGTTCTGCCCACTCATCGAGCTGAGCCGCAGTAGTGCTTTGTGCCGTGAGAACAATACGCAACTGGTTTGATCGCAGTTCGGGACGCTGCTTCTGGGCGAGAATGAGGCGAATAGGGGCGGCAAACAGGCTACCGACAGTGCAATTGTGAGCGATGCAGGAATCGAAGTAGTTGCTGGCACTGAAACGAGCCATCAGGGCAATGCTGGCTCCAGTCACCAACGCGCTCATAGTTGAATAGTACTGAGCATTAGCGTGAAAGAGCGGCAACACAATATAATGGCGGTCATCAGGAGTAAGACGAATTGCCTTTGCTACTGTTTCTCCAGCATAGATATAATTAGCATTGGTGATCAGAACTCCTTTAGGGCGAGACGTGGTGCCGGAGGTATAGAGAATACTGACATCATCAAGCGGCGTTACGTCGCCAAGGGGCGAGTGCGCTGGCCGGTTCGCCAGTAACGAGGCGAAGGTGCTTACACTAGGTGAAGAAGCAGTTTCTCCGCAGATGATGACCTGCTCCACTCCAGGGCATTGCTGCTGAACTTCGTTGATGACGCTTGCGTAGCTGGCCTGGGTGAAAATAAAGCGGCACTCAGAGTGACTGATCAGGTATGCCAATTCAGCGGAGACCGACAAGACATTCGTTGGCATAATCACCACACCAATTTTCGCTGCTCCAAACCAAAGATATAAAAATTCCAGACAATTCGGTAGATGGAGGTTGATCTTGTCGCCTTTATTGAGGCCTAGAGCGCGAAGAAGGTTAGCTGTCCGGTTCACCTGTACATCGAACTCTGCATAGGAGAGAGAAGTAATGCCACCTGCCAGATCATCATAGATCACGAAGGTTTTATCAGGCGTCGTCGCTACGCGGTACTCAAGCAACTGGCGCAGGGTACGGTTCCCAACGATGATACTCATGATTCTGTCTCCATCTTATTGAAATGAGAGGGCGACCCAAGGGTCCCATCCCCACAACCCCAGCTACCCCCGCCCCTACGGGTACGACTGAGATGGGCGACCCAAGGGTCCCATCCCCACAACCCAGCCACCCCTACGATTAGGGCCGAATCCACTGTTGGCCTTGCTCCGCTGCAATCTGTTCGTGGGTACGGGGCATACAAATCAGGTCGCCAAACACATTGACACCATTATGAACTAAGAAACTTTGTACAATCAGATTCGCGGGAGTCTTGCTGGCGATGTGCAGATAAAAAGCACGGCGGCCTACTCTATCCTCACCTTTTTGGCACTCTTGCGCCATCGTCTCAGGATCGATCTCTTGCTGCAAGCAGAATTGAAAGAGGGTGTCGAGCCTATTCGCAACTTCTGCTGGCGTTAAACCTGTCATAAAGAGCAATCCGTCGGACCATTGTTGAATTGATGGATATGAGCGCCAGTTCGTCAGGTTGTATGTATCTAGTTCTTTGATGGTTTTCATTGTGTTTCTCCACTAGCGTATTTACTTTTGCAGTGACGGACGACCATAAGGGTCCACGGTTCCCACACTCCACGGCTCATCCTCCCCCGTCCCTACTGAAGGTTGTTATTTAGGATAGTGCTGCAATAAAAGATCGATGGTCGCTGTAGCGGATGGAGTTTTATGAAAGAGCGTGGAGGCAAGAATAACCTTCATTCCCAACGCTTCGATTTCTTCCACTTCCTCTCGATCCGCTTCATCGAGGACAAACACATCGACAATATCCTTATACAATCCAGCGACAGCCGCCGCACGATGTGGCAAGCCATGCGCTTTCATGAGTGCAGCACGGCTACGTGCGCGTTTCGCTTCGCCCGGTTCAGTAATTGGAATACCAGATACAATCGGAGTGATCGCCAGCACTGGTGCTGACGCTTCAAGAAGGGCATGCCGGACTCCCGGCAGACTGAGTACTGGAATGACGCTGGCAAAGGGATTGCTCGGGGCGAGAATGATAAGGTCCGCTTGTTCAAGCGCAGCAATCACTGCGGGTCCGGGCTGAGCTGTTTCACTCCCCCGATAACAGAGCGTGGTGACGGCGTCTTGCGCATCATGCAACACCAGGAAATGCTGGTATGAGAGCCAGCCCTTTTGCGTCAAAACCTGTGTTTCCACTTCGTGGTCAGTCATAGGCAACACACGCAAACGTACCTTCATCGCTTCTGCAAGCCGATGTACTACTTGGGTCAGCATTTGCCCCTCACGGAGCCAGCCTGTGCGCAACAGATGTGTCGCCAAATCGTGATCGCCGAGACTGAACCAAGCAGGCTCTCCCATCCGACGAATTTGCTCCATCGTGCGAAAACTATCGCCTTTCAACCCCCAGCCTCGTTGAACATCACTCCATCCAGCATGGGCATATAGTGTTGTATCGAGATCAGGGCAAATCCGCAGGCCATAGTGCCAAAGATCATCTGCTGTATTGACGATACAGGTGATCTGCTCTGCTGGCACAATAGTCGCTAGTGCTTTGCTGAAGCGAGAGGCTCCGATTCCTCCACCCAGAAGTGTTATCATCCTTTTCCCCCACTACAGCCAATCTGGCTTCTCATTTGGGAGTCGGCGGCCATTCGCAATAAAAAAATTGCGGATGACATTGCCGCGTGCAGTCTGTTCGTGCCAGCTACCTGAGACCTGCGAAGAAAATTCCTTCACCTTCGTGGTATAGAAATTGCGTTTCTTGTACTTGCGTGTTTCTACGTCAAATACCTCTGTGATCATCTGGTCAGGTGTGCGCTCTACAAACTGGCAAAAATCTTCGAGAAGCTTCAGGCGTGCCTGAACATCCTCAGCTGCCAAGTCTTTATTGGCAAGGTCTTCAAGGAATTTCTGCACAGTGGAATAGCTGGTAAAGGAGGTTGATTGATTCTGCATAACATTCTTTCCCTGCTGACAAGCAAGCACCCGCCCCCTAGAGCAAACGTCGAGGACGAGCTGGCGCGGGTGCTCGCTGAAGAGCGATTCCTTGCGGCCTATTCAGGTAAGCCAAACAGATGTGACATCGCACGAATCTCGGCAGCACGCCAGGGAAGAGGTCCTTGCGGTTGGATCATCCCGGCAGTCTCTAGTTCCGCAACAACGGCAGAATCGCGATGAAGTGGTTTGCCCCATGTCCCATCGAAGTACAGTGACTCAAAATTGGGGCGAGGACGCGCACCACCAGCTGATTCTGACTCAGCTGGATAGCCGACCAGTTGAATTTGCGTGGCGGTTACATGGTCAGGCATACCCAGAATCTGGCGAATCTGATCGCGCCGCCCAGTGACGAGGGCCGTTCCCAAACCTTCATCGACTGCAGCCAGCAGAGCGGAACCGACCGCTAAGCCGCACTCGAACGAGCTTACCCACTCGGCGAATACTTTGTCGCCTGCCAGAACGTTGAAGTCGGCGGTCGGCATCACGACGTCCTCAATAAATTGGTTGCTCCAGCCATGAGTCGAGTTCAACGCCTTGGTTTGGATAAGTTCTCGCAGATTCTCTCGTAGGTGATCCCAGCCGGACATATCTATGGTCCAGACGATAAATATCGGTGCCTGCTGCACTTGCGGCTGGTTATACAGCGCGTCAACCATAGCATCTCGAATTTTGTCTGGAGTTTTGCCCCGCTCAATCACCACGGCCTTACGAGTCGATTGTGCATTTCCATGCTGGGACTGAAGCCGCGCCGCTTCTAGAATCTTCTGAATCTTCTCTGGCTCTACAGGTTGCCAGCTCTTGAAATACCTGATGGTTCGTCGATTTCCAACTGCTTGCTTGAATTCCATAGCTGTCTCCTTTGAAAGAACAAACTTCCCCGATAGGGTAAAGGCGACTCCTTGTCGCTTTGATCGTACAATCATAACGTCCTATAGAAAGAAAAGTCAAACATGTGCGGTGTAAAAAATTACACCTTCTTTATGCCGTCTTTATTGCTTCCACTTCCTCCAATCCCAATGCTTGAATGGCATTGCGGCGCAGGATAAACTTTTGCACTTTGCCAGACGCGGTCATGGGGTAGGAATCCACGAATTGGAAGTAGCGCGGAATTTTCTGGTGGCTGATCTGCCCACGACAGAACTCGCGCAACTCCTCTTCGCTGACCTGTTGGCCCTCTTTTGGACGCACCACGGCTAAGAGTTCTTCGCCAAAGAAAGTGTCGGGCACGCCAACGATTTGCACATCAGCGACTTTGGGATGGCGAATCATGAACTCCTCAATCTGACGCGGATAAATGTTTTCGCCACCACGAATAATCATCTCCTTGAGACGGCCCACGATGTTGATATAGCCGTTTTTATCCATCGTAGCGATATCGCCCGTGTGCAGCCAGCCATCCTTATCTATCGTCTCGGCAGTCTTTTCGGGCATGTGGTAGTAGCCCTTCATCACCAGGAAACCACGACAGCACAACTCTCCACGCTCTCCACATGGCACGACCTCACCCGTTGCCGCATTGATAATTTTGACATCGATAGCAGGAATGGGGATGCCAACCGTAGCCGATTTCAATTCGAAGCTGTCATGTGGGAGTGTCTGCGTAATGGCCGCACTCGCTTCTGTCTGACCAAAGACAATACCGATATCTGCTCCAATGCGCTCTTTCACCTGTTCCATCAAATAGACCGGCACGGCAGCGCCACCACTGATAACGACTCTAAGTGATGAGAGGTCATACTTCTCAAAATGGGGGTGGTGTAGTAGTGCTGCAATGATGGTCGGGACCGCCCCAATGAGCGTACAGCGTTCGCTACTGATAATCTGCATGACTTTGAGCGGATCGAAGGCAAGCAAAGGATGAAGTGTGGAACCGTTATACAGAGTACCGAGTGTAGAGAGACAACACGCTCCGACGTGGAAAAAAGGTAGCGTCACGCAGGAGCGGTCGGTTGGCAGCGCTCCACTCTGAAGCACGGAGGCTATCGCGTCATTGAGCAGGCCATAGTGCGTCAACATGGCTCCTTTAGGAAAACCTGTTGTACCGGAGGTGTATTGAATCATCGTCACATCTGCCGATTTCACGCTGGCCTGACGTTCGTGTAGAGTCTGCATACTCATAGAATCACCCTCTGCGAGTAGTTCGCGGAAAAGCGCAGGACGCCAATCTTGCTCTAGTGGTCCAGTGATTCCAGGTGGCGGCATGCCTATTAAACAGACATAGCGTAGTATAGGCAAACGCTCACTGCTCACCGCGCCATAGTGAGGGCCGGGAGTAACGAGTGAGCGTACCGTCTTGATGCAGTCGTGATCGCGTACCTTTGCCATAAAGAAGAGCGCAACAACATCGCCTTGTTTGAGCACATATTCTAGCTCGGCGGCGCGATAGGAAGGATTAATAGTAACTAGTACCAAGCCAGTTTTGGCAGCAGCCATCTGGAGTAACAACCATTCAGGTAGATTAGCCGCCCAGACGGCGATATGGTCGCCTTTTTGTAAACCGAGGGCGAGCAAGCCACGCGCTACAGCGTCCGCATGGTCGCGGTACTCCTGATAGGTCCAGCGTATATCGAGTGTACCGCCGAACTCAGGATAACCAGAATACACAACCGCCTCTTTGGTAGGTATTTCTGTTGCACGGCGGTCCAAGAGGTCGCCAATTGTCATATCAAGGAGTTGCCCATCGGCAGTCTGCGGGGAATTGGCCCGCCAATACGACAAGCCATCATTAGTCATACTCATAAAAACCTCCTGTAGGGATAGCAGGATGCAATATATAGAAGGACGTATCACAGACAATGGGAATGATGTTGTAGTGCTCACTCTTGTAAAGATTACGTTTTCTAGGTGTTCGTGTCAAGCCTTTATAAGGTTGTAGGGGCCTGATTGAGCGTGCCCGTCGTGGTTGTGGTCAACGTCGGTGACATGGTCAACGACCACGATGGGCGCGCTCAATCAGGCCCCTACGACTTTCCTTACGTATGGATTGGCGTGATATAGTAAAGATATATCTTGTGAGCATCTGGTGAACATCTATTATCCCCAATAGGTGCGGACCAGATTCCTCCCTCTATTCGCAAAGGAGCAGTAACAGGAACATGTTTGACAAGAGTAAGATCGGTCAGAGCTTTGCGCCTTTTACCATTGAGGTGCAACGCAATAAGATTCATGAGCTGACAACCGCTATCGGCGATTTGAACCCAGTGTATCATAGCCTCGAAGCAGCACAGGCAGCAGGCTACAAGGATGTGCCTATTTCGCCAACAACTCCCACGATGTTTAGCTTCTGGGGCAATAGTAGCGGGGGGCGCAACCTTGCAAACCTGGGCATTAATGTCATGCGCATTTTGCATGGCGAGGAGGAATTTGAATACCTCGCCCCCATTTATCCCAATGACGTGCTTAGCGGTGTCTCGACAGTGATCGACGGCAAGCATCGCCAGGGCAAAGATGGCTCCTCAATGGATATTCTTACGATGGAGACACGCTATACCAATCAGCATGACCAACCTGTCTTAAACACACGTACGATGATCGTTGTGCGCGAATAACAAGGAGTACCCATTCATGACAACACAGGCATCAACAAAGGTATATTACGAAGATGTGCAGGTTGGTGACGAAATTCCAAAGTTGACGAAAGGGCCCGTCACACATCTGCAACTGGTGCGGTACGCAGGCGCATCGGGCGACTTTAACCCCCTGCATACAGACCCCAAAGTCGGTGAAATGATCGGTACGGGCGGCATCATCGCACATGGCATGCTCATCATGGGCTTTGTAGGTCAGATGTTGAGTGATTACGTTGGACCAAACGCACTGCGCAAATTCGGTGTGCGCTTCAAAGGTATGACGCGTCTTGATGATATCATTACCTGCACTGGCACCATTACCGAAAAGTACGAGACCGATGGCGAGGCACGCATCGCGGGCAAAGTGCAGGCCACCGATCAGAATGGGGATATCAAGGTTTCCGGCACCTTCGTCGCCGCATTACCACACCGCAACTAATGTAGGGGCGCAATGAATTGCGCCCCCACAAGGAGAATCTACATGGGCATGCTCGATGGCAAAATTGCTATTTTAACAGGCTCAGGCCGTGGCATTGGAGCCGCAGCCGTAAAGATGTTTGCGGCAGAAGGTGCCTCCGTGGTTGTGAGTGACCTGGACCCTAAACCAGCCGAGGAGACTGCTGCCGCTGTGCGTAACGCAGGCGGAAAAGCGCTTGTGGTCCCTGGCGATGTGACCGATCCAGCCTTTCCCGCACAGCTTATTAAAGCAACACTCGATGCCTATGGTGGTATCGACATTATCGTCAATAACGCAGGCTATACCTGGGATGCGGTCATTCAGAATATGACCGATAAGCAGTGGTACGCTATGCTCGATGTACACACGACTGGCCCCTTCCGCATTCTGCGCGAAGCCTCGGCCTACATTCGTGATGCGGCGAAGAAAGAGCAAGTGGCAACGGGCAGAGCCAAACCGCGCAAAGTGGTCAACGTCTCGTCTGTTTCTGGTGTCTATGGCAACGCTGGACAGGCCAACTATTCAACAGCCAAAGCGGGCATTACGGGATTGACAAAGACGCTGGCGAAAGAATGGGGCCGCTACAATGTACAAGTCAACTGCGTCTGCTACGGTTTCATCGATACGCGCCTGACGGCATCGAAAGAGCATGCTGAGAAGATTCAGCGTGACGGAGAAGAAATCTCTCTCGGTGTGCCCGATCAGATGCGCCAAATGGGACCGATGTTCATCCCGCTCGGACGCGCTGGCACACCAGAGGATGCGGCAGGGCCAATGCTCTTTCTGGCGTCGCCCCTCTCTGATTATGTCTCCGGTCATGTGCTTGAGGTGACAGGCGGTCGAGTGGGGTAAATCTGTATCAAAAACGTGCAGAGGTTACTATTGCATGGCAGCCTCTGCACGTTTTTGATGCTATCAAGCGCTAAAAGTCTATGCTTAGTTTTTTACAGGGTGTGTTGCATTTTTTTGCACCAAACTCTTGTGTAGCAATAATGGTGGAAGGAGGACTGGGGACTTCGTTCCCCTTAGTTCTGCTTCGCTTTCACGCTCTAGTTCCTTTCTCCGAGTCTTTTCCTCTCGTTTATCACCTCCCTGCACGTGCAAAAAAATGCAACACACCCTTCAGTGGGCAGGATGGGCGTCATGTTTGTGCGCACAAACATGACGCCACCCAGAGACAAAGGGGGCTTGACATCTTTATGGTTTAGTGCTAAACTTCCAATGATGAAAGATACGAAAGGAGTTTGCGCATGTCTCGTTCAGCAGTGTTGGCATGGATGCGTTTAGCACGTGTATTCCAGAAGCTTGATCGTGCCTCAGAGGTGCATTTGCGAGATTACCACTTGAATGTGGCACAATTCGATGTGCTAGCACAAGTTGGTTCTGCCAAAGGTATTACGCAACAAGAGCTGGCGAATCGATTGTTGGTGACAAAAGGCAATATCTCGCAGCTCTTAGATCGTATGGAACAGCACGGATTGCTCAAACGTTGCCAGGAGGGACGTAGTAATACAATTGTGCTGACAGAGACAGGCCAACAACTGTATGAGCAAGTGGTTCCTTCCCAGGAAGAGATGATTATGCGGCAATTCGCGACTCTTTCAGCCGAAGAAACGGAGCAGTTATTGCATGTGCTACGCAAGCTCGATCACACCATTCTTTGAGGCTCTTTTTTGAGCTATAAGTTTAGTGATAAACTCTGCTCATGCAGAAGAAAGGAAGACAAACATGTCATCTCTCAAACCTATTCAAGGATTACATCACATTAGTATTGTGTCCTCAGACGCACAACGCACCGCAGATTTTTACACGAAGGTATTGGGTCTGCGCTTTGTGAAAAAGACGGTCAACTTTGATGATCCCGAAAGCTATCACCTCTATTTTGGGGATGAAGTCGGGCATCCGGGGTCGGCAATCACCTTCTTTGAATGGCCGCATGCACCTAAAGGCCATCCCGGTATTGGTGGGACGCATCATTTTGCGCTTATCATTCCTGACTATAATGGGTTGTTGAAATGGAAGCGCCGCTTGAATGATCTTGGCATTTCCGTCGATGGGCCACTCGATAGGCGCTACTTCAAGAGCATTTACTTTCATGATCCTGATGATACCATTATTGAGATCGCAACAGTGGAGCCGGGCTGGACCATCGATGAGGCAGCAGACGCACTTGGTACAACCTATCAGGAGCCACCAGCGCAGATGCTTGTGAACAATCGGGACGCGGCACGCATTCAAGCGGAGACATGGCCGGAGCCTGTGCTGGAGATTACTAGCGATATGGCCTTGAAACGTGGTATGCATCATATCACTGCTATTGGCACCGATATTCAGCGTACGCATGCATTTCTTGGCGAGTTGTTGGGGTTGCGGCGCGTGAAGATGACCTCGAACTTCGACGACCCCAATTCTGCTCACTGGTATTGGGGTGTTGGTGATGGCAAACCAGGGACGCTGATTACCTACTTTGAGCGCAAACCGGGGCAAGAGCACCGTATGCAAATGGGTGCTGGTCAAACCCATCACTATGCTTTTGCTGTTCCCGATGAAGAGGCGCAACTTGCATGGCGCGAACGCTTAGTTAAAGCTGGCCTACGTGTCACGCCTGTGCTTGATCGTATATACTTTAAGAGTATCTATACCAACGACCCAGACGGACATATTGTGGAGCTAGCGACGGCTGGCCCCGGCTTCGCTGTGGATGAAGCTGTCAGTGAGCTTGGTCAACACTTGATGTTGCCACCATGGCTAGAGGGGAATCGCGGCTCCATTGAGCGTATGCTGCACCCAATCACCATCCAGGGTTGGAGTCCAGCGCAAGAAGGATAAACACATATGAGTAGCACACTTTCTCTCAAACACGGTGTCACCGGGCCACACAAAGGGCAACCTGTGCTGGTCGCTGGCGAACCACTCGCAGCAGCTAAAGCTGCTATGATTATGCTGCACGGGCGTGGAGCTGGACCAGAGGATATTCTTTCTCTGGTCCCAGAACTCAAGCAAGATGGCTTTACCTTCATTGCGCCACGAGCGGTACACAATACATGGTATCCCAACAGCTTTCTCGCGTCTATCAGCACGAATGAGCCATGGCTCTCTTCAGCCCTCTCGGTCATCTCCTCCTTACTGCAGCAGGTACAGAAAGCAGGTATTCCGGCGGAGCGTACCATCTTGCTCGGTTTCTCACAAGGGGCCTGTCTCTCGCTTGAATACGCTGCTCGTAATGCTCAGTGTTACGGTGGCATTGCAGCGTTAAGTGGTGGTCTGATCGGTCCTGATGGAACAGCACGCGATTATGCAGGCTCCTTCGATGGTACACCAATTTTTCTTGGCTGTAGCGACGTAGACTTCCACATTCCCAAAGAGCGTGTACAAGAATCAGCCGAGATCGTGCAACGGCTTGGGGCAGATGTGACGGCGCGTCTCTATCCTGGCATGGGACATACCATCAATCAGGAGGAGATAGACATAGTGCGCGCTATGATGGCTGCATTAGTCCAATAATCTGCCCAAGAATGTGAAAATAGAGCATTAGCCCTGACTGGTGTATGTCACCTCGTGGAGATTGCCGTCACTGGTCGCAACAATGACGTGACGAATACTGTCGTAGATAGAATAGTACGACGCTATATCTACTACGTTTTTAAATGACGGAAGGGTTGTCATGCGTATTCCGCCTTGGAGGTCACGTGCATGGTCATACAAGTTTCCATTGGTGGTGAGCACGACGTAATGGTAGAAGTTTGTATCGGGCGCGAAGAACGAGGTCACATTCACCAATGGTTCAGCACTTTGCGCGACTACATCCTGCTGTGTCACGCTCGCTGTGTGTGCTTCATCTGGATAACTATGATCATAGACATGCCCATTTTTCAATGCAATTACGATATGACGTGAGGCATTGTTTGATGCAAAGAAGCCTGAGATGGAGGCCACACCTCCTGTATGGAATGGCGTTGCAATAGTAGTCGTTGTTGGTAACTGTTGACTGTTGAAGGTGACATCGTATAACGTACCCGTTTGACCCACAATCACAGCATGACGGAAATCGTCGCCTGCTGAATAAAAACCCGCCATGCCATTGTAGGCATTGAGATCATTGACGTGCGTTAATGGGCTACGTAGCGCTGGACTCTCCTCTTCCGTGAAATAGATCTCATGCATATTCAGATCATTCGTGGCAACGACAACATGTTGACGGACGTCATCTTGAGAAAAAAAGCCAGAGAGGCAGGCCAGCCCATTGAAATGTGCCAACCGTTGTGGGTCAGTAGGGGGCTTCTTAGCACTCCAATGAATCTCATAGATTGTACCATCATGCACAGCAACAATAACATGCTGCTTGCTATCGTTTGGTGTGTAGTAGCCAGCGATACCAAAAATACCGCCATCAATATGCTTGATAATGCTCTGTTGAATTGCCATATGTTCGGTCCTTTCATGTCTGTAGAAACAATGCACTACTAGAAAGACGATGAAACAGGGTATTTTTCGGACATCCACAGGGCACCCGCAAGGGGATGCCCCTACAAGGACACGAGCCTGTTGCCCATACGCAGGACATCCACAGGGCACCCGCAAGGGGATGCCCCTACAAGGACACGATAGTTCATTGCAGAAGGCTTCGTATCATTGTAGGGGCATCCCCTTGCGGGTGCCCTAACCACACTGACTACGCTCCAATATTGATGACAGCTCTACCCTTCATACCGCCTTTGAGAATAGTTGCTAGGGCTTGGGGTAGCTCCTCAAATGTCTTCTCGTGCCCTATGAGGTCAATATTAGCAGGTTTGTAGTCGCTTGCGAGGTGTTCCCAGACCTGCCGACGCAATTCCATGGGGCAATTGGCGGAATCGATGCCAAGCAGGTTAACACCACGTAAGATAAAAGGGAACACAGTTGTGCTGACATTTGGGCCACCGGTATTCCCACTAGCAGCAATAGAGCCACCAATCTTGGTAGAACGGATGAGGTATGCGAGTGTGGAACCGCCAACAGCATCTATGCTGCCAGCCCAGCGTTCCTTTTCCATGGGGCGCGTGCTCTCTGCCGAGGTTTCTGCACGACTGATAATAGCGCTGGCTCCTAGCTGTTGGAGATAGTCATGATTCTCTGTTTTGCCGGTGCTCGCTGTCACGCTATAGCCAAGCCTCTTGAGAATAGCAATACCAGTGCTCCCAACACCGCCAGTGGCACCCGTCACTAGCACCGGACCATGTTGCGGCTTGAGGTCGTTTTTCTCAAGTTGATGGACCGAGAGTGCGGCAGTAAAACCAGCGGTGCCCAGGATCATTGCCTCTTTCAGGGTGAGACCAGTAGGTAGCGGCACTACCCAGGCAGCTTTGACGCGTGCATACTCGCTATAGCCGCCAAAGTGCGAGACGCCAATGTCATAGCTCGTTGCGATCACCTTATCGCCAGACTTGAAATGAGGATCGTTTGACTCAGCAACGACACCAGACATATCGATGCCCGGCACAAACGGATAGGTGCGTACAATCTTGCCATCAGGAATCGAAGCTAACCCATCCTTGTAGTTGACACTCGAATAAGCCACCTTAATCAGCACCTCGCCAGCTGGTAAGTCGGAGAGCGCTAACTGCTTGTGACCTGCACTAAAGCCCTCATCGGTTTTATTGACAACAAACGCTCGAAATGATGTTGACATAGTTCGTTTTTACCTTCCAACAACGGACGACCACAAGGGTTCCCGTCCCTACTGTATTAAATATGTTACCAAGAAACGGACGACCACAAGGGTCCCCACCCCGCCTCTCATCCACCCCCGTCCCTACTGTAACCAGAAGCGTGTTACCACGCGGTGGCACCGCCATCAACGACAACAATCTGACCAGTCATATAGGCAGATGCGGGTGAAACGAGGAAGAGCATGACACCTTTGATCTCTTCTGGTTGGCCAAAGCGGTGCAGGGGAATATTGGCGAGCATCTTCTCGCTAAATTTTTCGAGCAGAGCCTTGGACATTTTGGTAGGAAACCAGCCAGGAGCAATGGCATTGACGTTGATATTATAACGTGCCCAACTGGTCGCTAGGTCTCGTGTCATATTGACAACGGCTCCCTTACTCGCGTTATAGCCAATCGTTTGTATGTATTCAGGATTCCCACCAATCAGGCCAGCAACTGAGGCCACATTCAGAATGCGACCGCCTTTGCCACGGGCAATCATCCGCTTGCCCACCGTTTGCGACATAATAAAGGTGCCTTTGATGTTCACATCGATTACCGCTTGGAAACGCTCAAGCGGCATATCTTCGGCGGGAGCACCCCATGTAGCACCACTGTTGTTGACCAAAATATCGATGCTGCCGAAGGTTTCTTCTGTGGTTGCTACTACACGCTCGACATCCTCTGGTTTTGTGATGTCGCATGCCATAGCTAGCGCCTTGCCACCTTTTGCCTCAATCGCGCTTTTCGTCTGCTCACACGCTTCGAGCTTCCGCGAACAAACGACGATATTAGCACCTGCGTCGGAGAGCGCCTCAGCAGTATAGGCTCCCAGACCACGCCCACCACCCGTAATGATCGCGGTCTTGCCATCTAAACGGAATAGGTCCAGCGTACTCATCTCAATATCGTCCCTTCAAAAAATATACATCGCCTCTTTCCATATAGTATTCTCATATAGTAGTTTTATGCAAGGGAAGAAGTGAAGTTTTGAGAACAACCTCTAACCAATTCTGCGTACAAACGTATAGAGAGAGGCGGACGTTAAGTACTTTATTCAAGAATGGAAGAAATGGACACAGAGCACTATGGCACAAGCACTAAGGGGCATAGAGTCTTTTAGCGGCTCAGGGACCCTACAACGTTCTCTACACTCAATACGCACACTACGTCTCTCGCTTGGTATAATAACCCTTATTGGAGCAGCCATCTTTCTTCTCGGTACTTCATGGGATATCCAATGGCATAGCTTGATTGGACGTGACCGGACGCTGATTCCACCACATATTATGATGCTCACCGGGGTGGCATTGAGTGGTCTTGCCGCCCTCGCAGCTATTCTGATCGAGTCTTTATGGGCACGACGTAGCCAACCTGTCGCACAAAATAGCACCTCGTTTGCAGATGCTTTTCACGGCTCGTTAGGAGCGTATATCGCAGGCTTCGCGGCGCTAGATGCCGCCATTGGCTTTCCTTTGGATAGTTACTGGCATTCGCTGTATGGTATTGACGTGGCTATCTGGGCACCCTTCCACGTTATGTTTGCGGCAGGAATGGCTGTCGTCGCACTCGGCGCAGCTTATATGCTAGCTTCGGCAGCCCGACTTGCGGAACAAGAAGGAGCAGTTGGCGGGAAGCGCGTAGCTTACATAGGTGTAATCGCAGCTCTTGCGACCATGATGGGCACTTTTACGCTCCTCTTGTTCGACGCACTTAGAGGTCGGGGCATGATCGACCTTGATATCATGACCATCAATGTCTTCTCATTTCTAGCATCGCTACTGATAGGCTGGACATTTGTTGCTGCAGTTATCGCTGTACCCTGGCGCTGGGTAGCAACAAGCGTCACCGGCATCTACTTCCTCTTTGCAGCAATCATGACAGCCTTCGTACCTGCGGCAACTGGCTGGCTGATGGCAATTGAACATCTGACATTCCGACGTAGCAATCCGGGCATTGCGCTCGTCTCATTTGAATGGCCGCTTGCGCCTATTCTCGCGGCGGTGGGTATCGATATCGTCATGCAAGTAGCAAGACGACGGCACTGGTCACAACGAACCTTGACGCTTGTCATAGTGCCGATCATCCTCATTGGCAGTATCCCTGTGATTGCCTTCTCGCCTCTATATAGCCTAGTGCTGGCTGACCGCCTGGGCATTGGTGTGCTTGGCTCTGTACTGCTAGCTCTTTGCGGGGCCTACATAGGCACTTGGTTTGGCAGGCGCACGGGCGAAGTGATGCAGCAGAAGGAAGGTGTTGTCTGATGCCAAAGATATTCCAGAGGCTGCTGCTTGCTGTTGGCGTAGTAGCGTTGATTGCGCTTCTCGTCGAGATTGGCCTCTCGGTGGCAGCGACGATGCATGGCAACACACCTGTCAAGGTTGTGCATGTAATGGCTGGCCCTTATCCTTTGACGGTCAGTTTTTACCAGTACCCGGCTCGTGCGGGTTTTGCCTTACCATTCGCGGTTGCTCCGCAAGAGCCAATACATGGTGCTCTCAACTTCGATGTTTCATCCATCCCTGACGAAGAGGTGAGTGCGACACCAGTGCATACCAGTACCAGCCCTGATGCAAACAGCTCCAATGGCATTCAAGGAGCAGCAGAGATCACTGTTCAGGGTGGTTGGTCACTACACATCACGGTCAATGGTCCATCTGGTCAGGGTATCGTTGCTGTGCCTATAACGGCGACTGCGCCGCCTGCTATTCCAGAATGGCTGGGCTGGCTCATCGGCCTCATTCCGATCTATGGGCTACTTGTTTTCCTGTTTATGCAACGAGGACGGAAGAAGATTCAGGTACAAGAGCAAATATAAAGTGGTAGGGACCAGCTTTAGCGCGTCCGCCGTGCGATTTATCGCATAGTGTATTGGAGAGAAACCACACTGCGATCAATCGCACGCGGAGGGCGCGATAAATCTGGCCCCTACGCTGGTCCCTACTACTCTTCTGATTAGACAAAGAATGCTAGATGCTCCTTATCCACGGTTCCCAGTAGTACTGACCTATCTAGATATTTATTGCCGCGTTCACAGGACGTTTCGGGCACGAACATGCAGGCGTGGCAGGCTGCTTCGTGGAGCGTCTGCTCGTTTATACTGCTATGTTCAGCGCAGAGGGGGTCTGAGGTACAGTAGTGCATCTGCTCTAAGGCACCGTTGATGTGGCGTACAAGTTGATCTGGATTTCCCAAGCTGACGAGTCCACCTAGCGTTCCTTCGCTATCAGGAGCGGCAGTATAGAGGAGAATGCCAGCCATTGGGCCATGATCGTGTTCTGGACTGAGTGAGTAGATGCGTTCTCGAATGCTGGCAGAGGTATAGCCGCATTCGAGAGTGAGTTGACGCATGAGGGCGTGCGAGAACGAGTGGAGCAGGACATAGCGCAGTCCTGGATAGCCACTTGCTGGGTCCGCAACGCGACGTGCCGCTCGCCACTTTGTATGTGCTTCGCGAAAGGTGCGGTCTAACTGATGCCGCTGCACATCTTGTGCCCATTTTCGGATTGCTAGCTCGTCAAACTGCAAGAAAATGCCCTCACCTCGTACATCAGAGGCTGGTACCCACCTGGGCGACTTGCGCGAAAGCGGAGCACGCCGCTCTTCAGGGAACTCTTCTATATCCATGAAGTCACCGGGGGACTCGATGCGCGTGAACCCGATCAGCGCACGCACTTCGCGCAAGCGTTCGACAAGGACAACCTGCTTTATGAGATGCTCATAGCCAGATGGGACGTTGACGGGCGTCACCTTAAAATCCTGCGCTTGTGGAGCAGAGGAAGGGTTGCTGAGCACCTGCCACTCAGGGACTCTTAGGCTCGCTGGTAGCACCTCTTCTTCGCCCTGCGTAGCATTTCTCTTTTCTTCGATTTTCTGCCAGATATCGCCATCCGTGTAGGAAGAAAAGCTTTCTAGTCTTCCTATTTCACGCAACAGTTCAATATTTTGCACATTGACCGTTTTCTGAAGAAATGACCAATGGTCATTCACCAATTGAGCCAGCTTATCAACCGCCTCCGGAATAGAGAAGGTTGAGAGCACGATGGGAAACCAGCTATTTGAGGCTCCGAGGATGATGGTGCGCAGTTGCTCCTCACATCCGTCGGGGGCATAGTCACGTAGATGAGGACGGCGACCCTTGCACATGGGAAGGTACTTTTTACCCTCAGTACCGAAGGCATCGGACATACGGCGCGGCTCTTTACATACCTCACACATTACCTGGATATCTGCTGCCTCGCCTGAGACGCCTAACTCGATGAGCTTGAGGCGTGCAGAGGGACAGTGTTTCTCTCCATGCACAAATAAGAGCCAGGGAAAGTCGTCCAGGTGCCCATAGGTACAGGCAGTCATAAAGCGGGCAGGAACGACCGCTGGCGGCGACCCTGGTGTTGAACAGTTGGTATGCACATAGCGCGTGAGATCGGGCCGATAGGGATTGGCCTTTAGCTCGAAGAGGCCGGAGTCAAGCTGCGCGAGACGGCGGCAACGAGGGCACAGCATCCAGCGCGGAAACGCTGCTACAGGCACACCCACTAATGCGCTCTCGTCGAACGCGTTCAGGTTCAGATCTGGCTGCTCTTGCGTGCCGGGAGGTGCCAGCAGTCGAGTCACTTGAGGTCCAAGCGCAGAGCGAACAGCAGCCAAGAGACGCTCTTCTCCAATCTGGAATGGACGCAAATTCACCCAATCATCAAGGCCCATCACCAATGTGGAGATATGGGGAAGGTCAATAATCGAACCAACACCATAGGAGAAGAGCACCTGGCTCGGTCGGAGTTCGCCCACACGATACTTTTTCGCTATACCACTCATCGTTATTATCCCTCTGCTGCTTCAAACGGCCCATCGTTCTCTGTGTTCTCTAATGGCTCACCCAGGCTGCGCTCGTCCAGAATCAGGTTCACGGAAGGCTCTACATCACGCAGTGAGTTCAGACAGGTGAATGCTGCCCAATTTCCGTGCCCTGGTTGGCGTAACAAGGGGACCGTCTTGCCGTCTTTGCGCATTTTGTATCCCAATATCGTACCTTTACTTTTGGCAGCTTTGTCCAGCCAGTAGGCTCGCAGTCGCTCCAGTTCTTTACGCACCTCATCGCCCACACTCTGCTTGCCAGTCACTGCTATTGCTCGTTGCGAGATTTCTTCAATAGCCCTTACAAAGTAGGCGTGGGTGCCATCTACCTCTCCGGCCTTGCTATTCTCGTTGAACTCGAAGCCTAATAAGCGTACGTAGCTCACCAACAGTGCGGCTAGCCCGCGATCAATGGCACGGGGTGCAAAGGGAGTGACTGAGAGTGCTTCCACCTGTTGATAAAATGTGGCGTGATACTGTTCAAACTGCTCGTAGTGCGAGAGGTCACGGGGGCGGGACCAGTTAAAAACCACGCAGACCAAGCCAGGATGGTTACGACCAACACGGCTGGTGGCCTGGATATACTCGGCAGTGGTTTTAGGCTGTCCAGCAACCACCATCAAGCCGAGACGTTTGACATCAACTCCTACAGAGATCATGTTGGTCGCCAGCAGAACATCTAATGGTTTGGGCACGTTAGGCTTCCCCTGATAGGAGGGATCAAAAACGCGCTCTAATTGGTCGAGTATCTGCGGAATATCTGTTGAGCTTTTGCGTGAGGTCAGCTCTTCTAGGCGTGGCGACTTGCGTTGTGCGAGGCCACGTTTCTCCATATTCCAGAGTCGAGAGCGTATATCATCCTCCACCAAACGTCTCATGCCGCCAAGCTCATTGATAGAGTTGAAATATCCTACGAGTGTCATCCAGGGATCAGCGGCTAGACCATAATCAAGATACAACTTCTGGGCCGCCGAGAGATACGCAACATAGACACGTACGAGGGCAGATTTCACACGCCGTCCACTAGCACAAATACCAAGATATCTGCGTCCTGGCGTCTCTGCACTTGGCTCACGCTGACGCGCAAAGAACGTGTCGGTGATATCTACACCTTGTGGGGGAAAAACGTTCACCTGACGCATGAACAGTGCTTGTACCTGTTGCCCGGCTCGGCGAATCGTCGCGGTGGCAGCGATGACCTTGGGACGAACCTTCTTACCAGCCACGTCCCATGTCGAAAGCTGGTCCACCACCGTTTCATAGAGGCCAACCAGTGTTCCCAGTGGGCCTGAGATGAGATGCAACTCGTCCTGAATGATCAGATCGGGTGGGCGCAGCGGAGCGTGCGGCGTCATTTTTGCGGCTGGAAGGTTGAGTACCGCTGGGTGACGTTCTCTATCTTCCAAGTCGGGTGAATGGAAACCATGCCGACTACACTGCTTGTCCACCTGTCCAAAGAGCATCTGGGTTGCACCATTCCAGGGCATCTGTGCAAATTTATCCACGGTGGCGATCAGCAGCGATGGCAGCAGACGGTAAATCTCTTCGTCAACAACCACAACGGGTAGCCCCTCTGCCGAGTGTCTTGGGCTAAAGAGGCAACTCCCTACTCTATCACCACAATAAATAAATGTACGGCCTCGACCCCTGGCAAAGCTTTCGACCTTAATATCGCGGCCCTGTTCGATGCTCGATCCACACCAGGGACAGTTGGTCAACTGATGCGGTGAACCAACACCACCAATACTACTGCCACGTGCGTAATGACCCCGTTCTTGCTTATTCGATTCTTCGCTCTGCTCAGTGGTATTAGGAGTGGTACGCTGACCTACCCAGAGGCCAAGGCGAAAAGGAATCTGACCCCAAGTTCCCTTCGTATCTTCGCGCCGAATCATTTCGCAGGCACAGATGAGGGCAGTCGCACGCTGGAATTGCTGAAGGGTAAGCAGGCGCAATGTGTAGCGCATGATGACGGCTACGCCATTCTCTCCAGAGCGACCTTCGATGGTTCCTTGCAAACGGCGTATGGCTAATGTATAGGCGGTCAGGCCAAGATATGCCTCAGTTTTACCACCACCAGTAGGAAACCACAATAGATCGGCGACTGCACTAGCATCTGCACTGCGGTCACGGTGATGCAGATCGGTGAGCGCAGCTAGGTTCAGGAGAATAAAGGCCAGCTGGAAAGGACGCCAACTGCGGTTTGCAGGGATATCTTTTTCCTCAAGCGGTGTTGCGGCCATACCTTGTCCACGCCGTACTTCCTCAGCATGAAGAGTATGGATACGCTGTTGCCACATGGCTCTGTTCATAAAAGCAAATGCGCTCGCGGCCTGCTTATCGTTCTTGAGTAAGGCAATACCCTCTTGCATGCGTACTAGCGTGCGCTGACACTCCTCCATGGCTTGCTGTGCGACATGGCGATACTCGACTAAGCCATCAGTGGAATTAGTGAGACGCTGCCTTTGTTCTGCGATCCACGCGGCATATGCTGTGACAAGAGGAGAGAGCTTCTCAGGCAATGCTGTCATGGGGGACTCGGCGAGTGTCTTCATATCAAGCACGAGCATATCAAGTCCGGGTATCTCCGTACTCGTTGGCGCATCGGTACGTGGTACATCATAACGGGGCACAGCATTGGTCGAGAGCCGATATGCCCGCGTTGAGTCGCCCGCAATACACTCAGCATGGACGCTCACGCCGTGACCAATGGCAAAGCCGACTTTGTGGCGATAGAGCATCGCCATCGCCTGCTCCTCATCGGTCTGATGCGTGCGACGGACAGTGGGACGACGTTGGAAGATGGGAGCCTCGTCTGGTGCCATTACCGAGAGTTTCGGTTGGAATATCCAGGCTTGATCGCGATTTTTTTCGGGTTCGCGCTGGCCGTTTACCAGGAATAGTGTTACCGTCCAGCTTCCCTCAGAACGCCGTACCTGCCCTCTAACAATGACCTCTGGCTGCTCCTCTGGCTCTGGACGCCACATGCTGACAGGGCCTTCTTTGAGTGATATCCGCTTAGGCTTTCCACCCATCTGCTGGCGCTTCCAGACTAACTGCGCATTGCCTTTGGATGTTTTTATCGTTTCACTTCGCACACGCACATAGCGACCCCAACGCGCAGTAATGAGAAGGTGTGTTGCGGTACCATCGACGGAAAAGCTCATACCCATTGACGAAGGACAGAGGCTCGTCATCTGGATGGCACCCTCGTCGGGCGGGCCATCTTCCACTCCGCCGCTTTCTGCGACCGCCAGTTCGTCTTGCTCCTCCGGCGTGATCTGTTTATCGCAAGGCGAGAGCATGCCCACAAGGTAGCGGTCACGCACATTGCCATTCTCTATCTCTTCATCTGGACCACCTGCCGGACCGAGAAGATCGAGCAGGACCATCTCTTGCAGCTTGTCGCGTAGTACGGCCTCTGATGGAGCCTGTAAAAGCGCAGCCCTCTTCGCTGGCGTGGCTACCTGTATCTCTGTGGAAGGGGATATTTGCTGCTCTTGTATATCGGCTTCAGGTTGCCAGACCTGGGGAGCCATCTTGCTCGGCTGCTGGTGGGAGCGTGGATGCTGTGAACGTGTATTCCCTGCAACTAGGACTTGTTGCACCTGATTCATCAGAGTAGAGGGCAGGGTATCCAAGCCTAGCACTTCATTGTGCTCAACAAGGTCCATGCCTGCTAGTAATAGTGTCAGGGAGTCGTGCGATGCCTCTAGCACATGACTCCAATCGAGTGTTACCTCACCCGCGTGGAGCGCGAGATTGACAGCTTTCAAATCAAGTAAACCTGGAAGGGCTGAGGGTAAGGAGATGACATTCACAACACGTTCCTCTTTTCTTGCCGTTTTTAACCTGTATAGATATTGTAGAGCAATGATAGGGGCGCGAGGTTATCTTGTCAAGTTATTGGTATTCTACCATTGTATCAGTTGTATCAGTTGTATCAGTTGTATCAGTTGTGTCTGATGTATCACTATCTCTGAGGTGTTGCAAGCTGGTCCAAGACGCATCAACCGCTCGTGCCCGTAGGGGCGGGGGTGGATGCGTGGTGGGGTGGGGACCCTTGGGTCGCCCTACGTCGCTGCACATGCCTGTTGTGCTCGTTTCCCCCCACCAGGGCGACCGCAAGGGTCCCCACCACCCCTCATCCGCCGCCCCCGCCCCTACGGGCACGAACGGCGCCCTATTCACCCATATTCCAATAGGTGGCATCGAAGCCGGTGAGGAGCGGTGATTTCGTTTGTTCGGGAATGGTGAGTAGCAAGGCGCGCATGGCACGGGTCATACCGACAAAGATGGTGCGACGGTCAATGGCGAGAAACTCTTCGCGCTCTTCGTCGGCTACATGCGCGGGTATATTATTCCCGTACCAGCCACTGTTGGTAAAGCCTGAGAGGGCGACGATAGGAAATTCTAAGCCCTTCGAGGAGTTTAAGGTGAGGACTTTGATGCCAGGGTGGGTCAGGTTCAACTCCTGGCCGCTCATGAAGGTTGCAGTAACACCAGCATGAGTTAGTTCAGCAGCTATTGCTTTTCCCGCCTTCACGGTGGGGCAGAGGACCGCGCAGGCTCCAGTACTCAAGCGATACTCGCGGGCTGCACCCGTTAAGAAGCGTGCCAGGAGTTGCACCTCTTCACCACCGCTGCGGGTCGCACGCACGACTGGTAGCGGCCCACTGTTCATATAGGTGCGCTCTATCGGTTCGGTATCTAGCATGCCTGCTGCCAGATAGGATTGTGCCGCCTCGCCAATCTCGCTTGTCGAGCGATAGTTCGCATGCAATACGGCGGTGCGGCCCTGAAAGCGGAGGCTCTCATGCACGTCTGTCCAGTTGAAGCCACTACCATAGATGGACTGGTTGGCGTCTGCTGTAATAAAGACACGGTTTGGCTGCGTGCAGAGGTGGATTAAGAGGCGTAACGCGCTGGGGTCGAGGTCCTGCGCCTCATCTATAATGACAGCATCATAGACACGTTTCGCATGACCTTGCATAACAGCAGTAGAGGTTATTGCTCGCGCTTGACGCCATGTCACCTTGCTCCGTTGCTTTAGCATATCTCTGAGTTGTTCATACACACTCCAGACCGCACGTCGTTGTAGCGCGTTCAGGCGCACTCGGCGTCCAGGGCGTGAGGCTGCTAGATAGTCCTCAAGTGTCTCTATTTGGCGTGCGATGAGAACTTGGTTGATCTCCTGTTGCAGATAGTCGATGCTCAGCCGTTGAATTGCCTGCTTTTGTGCCTGCTGCTGTAAGGGATTTCCCTCGAATTGCACTGTCTGCACAGCCTGCTTGAGTAGATAGCTCACCTCGCCATGATCGGCAATAAGCGGCTTTGCCCCTATCTGGTTGAGTAGCGACATAGCGATACTATCCGCCGTTTGCACCTCGACGTAGCGCATATCCTCGCCGAGCAACTGCTGCAATAGTTGCTGCGATGACTTGACGAGGACATTGGTATAGGTGGTGAAGAGGATGCGAAAATCGGTGCGCCCTTTCTTGCGCAACGACTCCACCAGAGAGCGCACACGATACAGCGCGATGGTGCTTTTCCCTGTACCTGGACCGCCTTTGAGCAAGGTTGGTCCGGTTGCGTTCATCGCCCAGCTAACGTATTTCTCTTGTTCGGGCGACAATTTGAGCAGAAAGCCCAACAGTTCACCCTCTTTGAAGCGCAGCAGATCATCCACTTGTTGCAGCATATAATCAGGCTGCTGCAACACCTGAGACAGAGGGCGCGGAAACATAAACTCGATGACTCGATCAAGCATCTCGTTCGGTACGCCTGGGCAATCCAAGAGATCATCCTCTCCCTGAAGCGGAAGGAGCCGAGCATGATAATTTTTGGGAATACGTAGATTGGTCAGCAGTTCTATGGTGATTGGCTCTGGCAGCCGTTTCTTCTCCGGCTCCTTTGGGGCGAGTAGTCGCTCCCAATCTGGCTGTGCCGCCTTCGTCTCCCCGCTCATGTGCGCGTCGAGGCCACCTAGAAACTCGACATCGATGTCTTCGTCGTAGGTATCCTCGCTGCGGCGGCGCAGGGCCAGCAGGCTGATATGTGGATACTCGAAGGTGTAAAAAATACGGTAGTCGCCACTACGAATGCGATAGAGCTTGGCATCCTTGTACTTGAGCTGCTTCTTGACCTTCGCGTCCGGTGTCGGGTCTTGCTCAAGCAATCTAATCTTCTCCAGCACCTGTACCAACTCTTTTGCGGGTAGCGCGGACCACTCGTTGGTGAAGCTCGTTTTCATTGTTGCTAACCAGTCAGAACTCATATCTTTTTATGCTTTCAATATGTGTAACTAGAAAGATACCGTCATTGGAATTCCAAATTTATACATGGATGAGTCATAGAATACTGCACTTGTGTGAAGTTGTCAAAGATATTGCATTTTTGAAGCGATGCCACGAAGGCCCCTTATTCAGGCCGCACTGCTGATTGTTGAGACGATTATCAAGGCTGCCCGACGCATTGCAGGAAGCAAAGCAGGCAGAAGAGAAGGAGAAGCCATGATGGAAGCTGTCTCAGATCAATTCGCCCACGTGGACGAGGTGATTTGAAGCGACAAGGGTGATGCATATTTCGGATAGTACCATTCGCTAACCAGCCTTCGCATAATCTCTAATTATACGAAAGGGGAATATACAGAAGGCGATCTAGACCAGTTCTGCTCCATATAGTGCATTCTCTGTGATGTGAGAAGTGTCTTAATTGGAAGGAGAAATTAAATTATCAGGAAAATTCTCTAAGCGTTGCTGTGACTTGAACTTTAGTAAAATTGTGCCAGTGGTTTTTCTGTTTGTCCAGTACTCGCCTTGCAATGATCGTTCAGGAGTAATGATAATTCTTAGAATGGCAGCGCCATCATGGATTGGACTACGACCACGAGTGGTTAACTCTGGTGTATTAGTGTAGACATAACTTAACCGCTTTATCCCGCTATCATCTTCCTCGCTTAATAAGGCAGCGCTGCTAAAGCTGCTAGACTCCTTTGTAAATTGCACACAGCTAATTGTTTCAAACGATTGCTTAATAACCAAAATAATAGGAATAGGTGGAGGAGTAGCACCCGTCTCAGGATTTTGCCAAGTAGTTTGCAACGTCCCTTGCCATGTGCCTTCCAAGTTGGGAAACGGTACCAACCAGCCCTGCAAAAAAGGTAAACGCCATCCCCATTTTACAAAGATGAGATATAGAATTGTATATATGGTCACAACCTCGGGCAGAAGCTTGACCGACTCCCAATTTATGCTCAATTCTCTTGTCGAGACTAAAATAAGCACAATCCAGATAGCTGTAAAAGTTATAAGTTGTATCCACGTAATTGCTTCTTGTTTGATATTCTTCATGATTACTCAAAACCAATGTAATCCCACGCTGTGGATAAAAATTTATGGGCTTGCTCACGCGTCCAGGGTTGAGTGGATCGGAAGAGATATTTGAGTTCGTTGATTTCTCCCCATTCCTTACAATCATCGTCTTTACGTGTATCATTAAAAAGATGAGCTAGGGTATAACGAATGTCAGCAGTATAGGTATCATGATTAAATCCCGCATTAGGAACGTTCCAAACAAGGCACTCTATAAGAAACGAAGGTATAGCATCTGCCTGTGTATACCCTTCATCAGCCATCTTATATCTTAGATGCTTTAAGACGCGAACGACAGCCTTGAAACGTTCGCCAGTCTCGCCGTTTTTTGTTACGCCATTGTCGTAGTTTTGTTGAGGCCAATTGATTATCATTTTCCCTCCATCAGGGATAAAGGATGTCCCTGTTATATAGGTTCCATCTTCTTGATATCTGCGGTACTCAAAACATGCTATAGCATCGGCATCAACCCTATATGAGTTCTTATGAACATCAAAAGCTTTTTTCCCACGAGTAACGGCATCCTCACCAAGATAAGACACAAGCGCATGCTCGACATCATCTTTATACTCAGGGTAGTGATAGGTGGCTGCCGTAATACCAAATTCAGTTTGTGTCATTCCGTCGGGCAAGGCATAAAAGAAGGTATCCGTGTTTAACACACAGATATCTACATCACTGTCCTGACGGACATTTGTTCGATTACAATATGACCCCTGGGCAAAAATAGTCACATTTTTATTGCTGAGGGTAGAGTCGGCTGCAATAGCCTTACGGATGGCCGTCTCCGCATTTTCACACTTTGTTTGTTCCGTGATACTTGGGGCTTTTCCCCAACTACGAAATGTATCTTCCCAACCCATATTTATCGCTCCAAATTTCACTAATAATGCCGACTACTTGACCGGATATCTATATATTTCTCTTTCCTGCTGAATAAAAATACAAGAATCTATATATCATGGGAAAATTATAGCACTCTCAGCAATAGATTGCTAGAAACAGTACTAAAGTTCTATCTCTCGGGCAAAACCCAACAACTAGGAAAATGGCAAGAGCGAAAATAGCTCTTTCTAATATGCTTTTCTGAATGAGTTTGCACAATTGATGTTGCCCGCTTGGTGCGTATAACAGCACTCTATGGAAAACAGTTATCTCAAGAAAAGAGCCAGCCTGTTGAAAAACTGAACTGCTGATTTTTAAGGGGCATAGTATTTTCTATTTTGTTGACAAAGTGGTGCGAATCAGCACCATAGAAGAGCAATATACGACGTTTTCCCATTCTGCAAAGCTCTGCAAAAGACTTTTTCAATAGGCTGTGAGCGTTTGTGAGATTCCTCGTTAAGCAAGCCCAATGACCTGAATTTCCCGCTCTGCTTCGATCACTTCTTTAGCTGGAGCAAAGGGAAGCATCTTCATCTGGGGCTATTCATTCACTAAGATATCTCTGCAATCGTTTGGCATAGGCACTCAACATTGGGCTTAGATAGCATCGTCTTTGAAAGCAAAACCCATCCTGCTGCACATAGCGAAACTTTGCTACAGCTAATATGTTATTTTACAAGAGCTTTGCGGCCTTCCTCGGTGATCTCCCATATCCCTCGTCGTGAGTTCGACTTCAATAAACCCTCACGTGCCATCGCTCCTACTACAGCCAATTCCACCATGCCATCGGCTCATCTTTACGGATAAACGTAAAGATAGAGGCTATACCCTCTCGTCTCTCGTGATCAACTGAAAGGTCAATACACATACCTGTTCCTTCATTCACACCTCGCCCACCATTTCCAGGGCACGTGCCAGTTGTGAGCCATCTCGATAGCGCTTCTCTGGCACTTTCTCCAGGCAACGCAGAATAATCTCCTCCAGAGAGGGAGGAATACTGGAATTGAGTTGGCTGGGAGGAATTGGCGCGTCCTGAATGTGCTGCATTGCTACGGCCACTGGAGTATCACCGTCGAATAGTGGGCGTCCGGTCAGCATCTCATACATCACAATGCCAAGTGCATAGATATCGGTAGCAGGAGTGACTGACTCACTTTGGACCAGTTCTGGTGCGTAGTAGTGTACAGCACCTCCTACAGACATACTGAAGGCGATCAGATTAATAGAACCATCCCGTCCAATAAGCACTTTTTGTGGTTCTACGTTGCGGTGTACCATGCCGCGACGATGCATCGCACTGAGGCCAAGCGCAACATCGTGCGCGATAATAATAGCTCTATCAACGGATAGCTGTCCGCGTACATGTAGATAACGGCGCAGGTCGGTCCCCTCTACCAACTCCATCACAATGAAATAGTTGCCATCGGTCTGCCCGTAGTCATAGACCTGCACAATATTGGGGTGCTGCAAGGCTGATGCCGCTTTTGCTTCCTGTTGGAAGCGTGTCACAAACGCTGGTGCTGTGCCATATGCTTCACTCAGTACCTTGATAGCGACAATGCGGTTCATGCGCATGTCGCGCCCTCGGTAAATTGTAGCCATGCCACTACGTCTGATTGGCTCTTGAAACTGATATCTATCACTCGGAAACATACGATACTCTCCGCTCCTTCTTTGCTACAAACCTTCGCCCCTCTTCCTTGAGCCACAACCTACTCTTCGCTAAACAACCTCGACCAATTCATCATCATCATACCACTTGCACCTTTAACCGACGAGGACTTGCATCTGCCTCTTTATAATAAGGCGTGCTCTACCATACAAACTTTTCCAGAATAGGAGTTTGGTCTTTTTTATTATTCATAACAATATAACTTTGAATAGACTTGACTTACACTCATTTATTGTGTTATACTGTGTTTACGAGAAAGAAAAGTTATAACCTTCTTTCCCTACAGGACCAGCTTCGGTACTTCCCTGCTTCTGTCGTCGTGTGTAAGGCCACTAAACATCCCCTCGGTCGATTTGACGAGGAGCAAGAGATGCGACAACGGTGATCTGATCTGTCAGTAACCGCACACACCCCTTACTTATATTTGATAAGGAGGCTAATATGTGGTCAATAAAGCAAATCATTCGCTTGCTTGGAGGAGTCTTTCAGGTTGATGAAAAGTGCCCGTAAATGCGGGTATGCCGACCCTCTGAGCGTCTGACCATATTCGATATTAGGCTGCATCTCGACTAGAGAAACGTCCGGGAACGGATACTGCAACGTCTGAAGGCGACATCCGCCACGAGTTGGCAGAGGTACACAGAGGATACACTGAACACGAGACATCATTTCTGACCCATGTGGATGAGGACTTGATGAGTGTCAACAGGAGATGTGTCACATAAAAAATGAGGACCAAGTGAGTACCCGGTCCTCATTTTCAATACCTCCTAATCAAACAACAACGTACCCTGTTCAGCCTCATCATCCTTCTGCTGCTTCAGTTTATCCTTGCTTGCCTTCGTTTTCACACCCTTGCCTTTCTTCGCCCCCTTCTCATGCAGTCCCTGTGCCACCTCTTCCGCGTACCGCTCATGGTTGAGTTGCAACAACCTCCCAAGCACCTCTCTACGTGCCTCATTGCTGATCGTATAGCGCACCCCCTGCTTTGTCTCATGAAAGCCATGCTCCAACTCTAGATCATCCCATCCATACGCCCGCGCCACCGCCTCATCCATCTCTTTATGCAATTCGCGTAACCGCACAATATCCTCTGCTCTCCTCTGAAAAATAAATGTACTGTACCCACTCAAGCC
>JRHI01000799.1_pt1 | contig 31431 bp, 25 predicted proteins | sample 215371 | NCBI WGS metagenome assembly JRHI01 (sample SAMN02929681, study PRJNA255918) | sediment metagenome | biome: cave system; feature: Ice Cave; material: Sediment; isolation source: sediment from deep within a dark volcanic ice cave with no known source of... ...
GCGGCCGCCGAGCCGGCCGGCCCAGATCTCGAGCGCGGCCGCGGGACCACCGAGCATCTCTTGATTCAGCACCCGCAGCGTCTCCGGTCGCCCATCGGCCAGGTCTGTCGCCATTGGCACCGGAAAGCGTTCCGGGTCCAGGCTGTCGAGCAGAACCAGCGCCTCGGCCAGCGCCCGGCGCGGGCTGCGGCCCTGGCGGGCGGCATACGCCCGCAGCCGCCCGATCGCCTTGCGCGCCGGGCCGGTGGCACCGAGCGCGAGGACGCGCTCCAGCCGCTCGGCTCCGGCCGGGGCCCGGAGCGCGTCGAACCAGTCGAGCAGGTCGGCCACCACCGGGTTGAGGAGCGTCCCGCCGCGCATGGTGAACGGCACCCCGAGCGACTCCAGGTGTTCGGCGAAAGCACGGCCCAGCCGGTCGACGCTGCGCAGCAGGATCGCGAAGCTGGGTTCCCGATCGCCGTCGTCTCGCTCCAGCATCAGCTGGCGGATGTCGCGGGCGACGAACCTGGCCTCGGAGTCGGCATCCGCCTCGGTGACGACTTTCACCGGGGCCGCTCCCGGCTTCCCGCTCACCCTCTGGGGAGGCCGGGGCTGGGTCGCCTCGAGCAGCCGGTAGGCGGCCTCCAGCACCGGTGCCGGACAACGGTGGGAACGATCCAGGAAAATCGTGCGGGCAGCCGGGTAGACCCGCTCGAACTCCTCGCCCAAAATCCCGGGCACGCTGCCGCGGAACCCGTAGATGGCCTGGTCGGCATCGCCCACCACCAGCAGCCGGGCTTCCGGTCCGGGCGGAACCAGCGCCCGGAGCAGGCGGAACTGTGCCGGATCGATGTCCTGGAATTCATCGACCATCACGTGCGTGTACCGTGCCGCCAGCTCCACGCCCCGACCCGACTCGAGCAGGCGGACGGCGTCCCGCACCAGGTCGCGGAAGTCGCTCAGGCCGGCCTCCGCCAACCGGGCATCGTACGCGCTGGCGAGGCCGGCCAGCACGGCCAGGCGGCCACCCGCCGCCGCCGCCACCGGCTCCGGCTCGACCAGGTTCTGCTTGAGCAGCGAGGCGAAGGCGAGCACGTCCTGGCTGAAGGCACGGTTGCCGGCCAGGGGAGCCAGCCGGCCCAAACCGTGAGCGGGGGTAGCGGCGATCACCTCCCGCATCACCAGCCACTCCTGCACACCGTGGACGATCCGGGGCCGGCCTCGGCCGGGAAGGCCCTCCTCTCCCAGCCGGGTGTCCGCCTCGGCCTCCAGGAGCCGCGCGCAAAAGCTGTGAATGGTGCTGACCTGGATCGGCTCGACGATCTCGGGAAGTAAGTCCCGGATCCGCCGTTCCAGTTCCTCCGCCGACGCCTTCGAATAGCTCAGCACCAGCACCTGAGCGGGGGAGGCATGGCCTTCCCGGACCAGCTCGGCATAAAGCCTCACCAGCTGTTCGGTCTTGCCGCACCCGGGCCCGGCCACAACCCGGATCGGGCCGGTGAACTCAGCCGCCCGGATCGCGCCCGGGCCGGGGACGGTTTCCTCCTCCGGACGCGACATCAAGCCGGCATCAGCCGGCCTCGGCCGCGCGCCCGCCCACCCTTCCGAAGAGACAAACACATGTTCTGATTGATTGTCTCCCGCCGGACCCTGGGGGGCAACCCCGGGGGCCAACCCCCGGATCAAACTGGCTACTGCCCGGTCCACTCACTCGACCCAACCCCCGCCCAAAAAGAAGCCGACCAGGGTGGACTGGAGAACGATGAAAGTGGCGATCAAGGCGATCTCCGTTCGGGGCCGGCCTCGGAGCAGGAGCGCGGCGGCCGGGAACACCGGAGTGGCTGCCAGCAGTAACCGGCCGGCTGACACCAGCACGTCGACCTTGTAGGTGATCGGGGTGGCGACCGCCAGCGCCACCACCAGCAGGCCGTAGACACCGAGCAGCCGCGGCAGCCGCGACCACGCGCGCAGCAGCACGCCCGCGGTCAGGAGGACCGAGCCCAGGTCGATGGCCGCCATCGCCCATTCGTAGCTCAGCACCGGCTGGTTCCAGAGATTGCCCGCCACCAGCCCGACCAGGGTCCACGGCGCCACCGGATGCCGGTGCCAGAAGATCGCCTGCGCCTTCACGAAGAGCAGCGGGTCTCCCAGCTCGATCGCGTCGATGGCGGCGACCAACCCGAGTCCGGCGGCCAGGGCGGCCAGAAGCAGGATCGCCGCCCAGGCGGGTGGCCGGCCCGGAGCCAGGGATTGGCCGCCAGCCACCTTCAGGGCCCGGCCCGACCCCAGGAGGCCGACCAGGAGGGCCGCCGCCAGCGCCACCCCGGTCGGGCGGCAGAGTACGGCCAGGAAAGCCGCCGCAGCGGTAGCCCGCCAGCGCCCGGTCAGCGCAAAGCCCAGGCCGAGGGTGGCGATGGCCATGAAGAGCCCGTCGCTGTAGGGGATCGCGGTGAAGAACGCGAACGGCGAGGCCGCCATCAGGAGCATTGACCGCAGCGGCAGATCGGGCTGTCCAGAAACCAGCGCGGCGAGCCTGCCGGCGGCATAGAGGGCGACCAGCCAGGCCAGGTTGGCGACCAGGAATCCGGCTGCCGTCACCCCCATCCGAAGCCCGGTGGCGAAGGCCCCGGTGAGCGCCGAGAAGAGTGGGAAGAAGGCGGCCGAGCGGGGCGTGAAGTATCCGCGGGAGGCGATGTCGAGGTACCAGACGGCATCCCAGCGCACCCAGGAGCCGAACAGGTCGTCAACGGTGAATCCGCCGGGCACGTGGCCGCTCACCGTCGGCACGCCGGATGGGAAGGCGAAGTGGAGATAGGCCACCAGCAGCAGACCGGCCCGCGAGGCCAACCAGATCACCACCGCGTCGCGCAGGAGGCGCCGGTCGAGACCGAACCTGCTCATCCCAGCCGGCCTGGCGGGATCATATGTCGCGATTTGATTGCACGTTCGCCACCCGCTCCACTATGGTTATTTCACCAAGCAGCCGCCTGCCGGCTGCGGGTGGCGGCTAATCTGGCTTGCTGCCACCTCCAGAGATGGGCATGAGCACGCCGTAAAGCCACGGTCTCAGGAACTCACAATCTCGCTTCCATCCTGTCCACGGTCGTCGACCACATGAGCTTTCCCAGCGCTGGGGACATCCTCCCTCTGTGGGATCCGGACATCCCAGGAGAGATCTTCCAGATGGGCCGACTCTGGCTGCGCGTGCGCCCGCAATCGGCGGCGGCGGCGAAGCTCGAGTTCATCCCCAACGGATCCCACTGGCTGGCCGAAGCGCTCCAGGAAAAGGGCTCGATCGAGCTCGGCTATCTTGCGCCCAAGCCCGATCGCCCGCTCGAATGCCTGGGCCTGGTCGACCAGACCCTGATCAACGGCCGGCTCGGCCGTTCGGCGCGCGGGGTGGCGCTGGAGGTCACCGACATCCAGCAGCTCGACAGCCCCGACTACCAGATGGAGGAGAAGTACCGCCGGGGCCGGCTCGACTTCCAGGAGGTCCAGCTGGTGGAAGCCTGGGACAGCGAACTACACGGCTTCACCGCGATCGCGCTGCGCGAGCAGGCCCGGTCGCTGCCCATCCTGGCCTCCACCCTGCGCTTCGTCGAGCACCTGCGTCACTACCGGGAGCGCCTGGCCGAAGGCGCCGTTCGCCGGTACGAGGCGATCGAGCAGTGGATCGAATGCCCGAACTGCGAAACCCACGTCGGCACCGGCAACGGCAGCAAGTGTCCGGAGTGCGGCAAGGACGTGCGGCTGGGCGAGTACGTCAAGGCCTGCCTCCAGCTGATCGACGGCAGCGACGCCCGCATCTACCGTGGCATCGATTCTTTGACCGTACGCTCGCCGGGCTACCCGGAATACCGCGGCATGTCGGTCGACCGGATCCAGGGCAGCCAGCTCTGGGTGTCCTTCCACCGCTACGACCCGCTTCCCGACGAGGGCATCGTGCTGCCCACCGCGGCGGTGGAGATGTTCGACACCCAGCGCTCCGCGGTCCGCCAGCTGATGATCGGCAGCCCTCGCACCGGGGCGCTGGCGGCRATGCTGGCCGACACCGGCTGGCTGGGCAGCCCACCCAGCGTGGTGCTGGAGGGCCGCCGGGCCCACAACCTCCCGGAGCCCAACGAGGAGCAGGCGGAGGCGGTCTCCCGTGTGATGGGCATGCGGCCGGGCCAGATGTATCTGATCCAGGGTCCCCCCGGCACCGGCAAGACGACCGCCATCGTCGAATCGATCCGCCGGATCCTGGCCCGCAACCGCAAGGCTTCGATCCTGCTCTCCTCCCATTCCAATGACGCGGTCGACGCCGGTCAGGAGCGTCTGCTCGGCTTCTCGCACGTGCGCCAGGCCCGGGTCGCGGAGCCGGGCAAAGTGCCCCGTCGCCTGCGCCACACCCTGGTCGAGGGAGACGAGCTGGAGGGATACAACCTGGTGGCGGGCACCTGCAACCGCCTGGCGATCGACAGCCGGCTGCGCTACCAGGTCTACGACTGGCTGATTCTCGACGAGGCGAACAAGGTGCGGGCCAACGAGGCGCTGGCGCTGATGCCGCTGGCCCGACGGTGGGTCATGATCGGCGACCTCAACCAGCTGCCTCCGGTGATGGAGGAGGCGGCGGTCGGTTTCACGATCGAGAACGAACTCGACCAGGTGGTTCGCGATGGAAGCTTCTACGAATGGCTCTGGGACCGGGTGCCCTCCGGCTCCAGGATCATGCTGCCCCGCCAGTACCGGATGCGGGAGCCGATCGGACGGATCGTCTCCGACCTCTTCTACGAGGGGAAGCTGGTCCACGAGGCGGAGCACCCCAAGCTGCCTTTGAGCTGGCCGTTCGACCGGGAGCTGGTGTGGGTCGACACCGGCGCCCAGGAGGAGTACCGGGACGCGCAGAAGTCGGTCGCCAACGAGTTCGAGGTCGCCCTCTGCCGTGACATCACGACTCTGATCCGGCGGCGGGTGAGGCGGGCCAAGATGGCCGTGGTCGCGATGTACTCGAGCCAGGTCCACAAGCTCCAGGTGGCGCTGCGCGGCATCGTTCCCCCCGACGACATCGAATCGGTGGACGCCTTCGAGGGCCGGGAGGCCGACGTGGTCATCCTTTCCCTGGTGCGGAGCAACGACCGGGCCGCGATCGGGTTCCTCAACGACGCCAACCGGGTCAATGTGGCGATCTCCCGGGCCCGCAAGCTACTGGTGATCGTGGGCGACTCGCAGACCGTCACCGCGGGCGCGCCCGACCTCTTCGGGGTGCTCTTCAACCGATTCGGTTCAGATGGCCTGGTGGTGGGGGTGGGGGCGGTGGTCACCGCCTGTCAGCGGGGCGGAGTGCGTTCCCTGGTCCAGCGCCTCTCCCGGGGCGAGCGGGGTCGCGGCCAGCGCAAGACCAGGCGCCGGAAGGCAGCCGCCGCTTCGACCGGCGAATTGGGTCTGGAGGCGGAACTGATCGCGTCGATCGAGGCCGCGATCGAGGCCGCCGAGCAGGAACTGGAGCTGGAAGCCGCCGGCCGCCTGGAATCCGGGGAACCCGCGGAACCCGCGGAACCCGCGGCGCCGGCGGAGCCGGGCGAGCCGGACGAGTTCGTCACCAGCGGCCGGAAGGCCCGGCGTCGGGGCCGGAGCCGGTCGGCCAGGGCCCGCCGCCGCCGCCAGCAAGCAGTCGAAACCGAGCTGGCGGCAACCGAGCTGGCGGCAACCGGGCCAGCGGCAACCGAGCTGGCGGCAACCGGGCTGGCGGTAACCGAGCCGCCGGCCGCCCTCGCCGACGCCGCCTCCGCGGCCACGGTGGAGTCGCTCTCGCCGCTACCTTCGAACCAAACCGGAGCCACCGGAGCGGGCGAGCTTCCCACCCCCAGGCGGCGGGCCGGACGGACGAGGCGGACCCCGAGCGCCCTCGGCCCGGTCGACGAGCAGCCCACCGGGATCCAGCCGGCGGCCGCCGCGCCCGACCCGCCGGTCCGGCGCTCCCGGGCGAAGCGGACCCCGGCCGGCGGCCTGACCGTCGAGGCCTCCTTGCCGCTCACCAACGGTGCGACCGGAGGCGCGGCGCCAGCGGTGGAGACCGGCGCCCTGCCGGGGCCAGGGGAGACTCCGGCTCCGACCAAGCGGCCCAGGCGGGCCAGGGCGGCCGCCGAGGGCTCCCCCGCGGCCGAGACAGGCGATGGCGCGGTACCGGCGCGGCCCGCTCGCCGGACCAGCCGGCGGCCGGCTGCGGCCCCGGCCGACCTCGAAGTGAGCTAGGCTCAGCCCGCCGGTGGCGCCGGTCCCGGCAGGTAGTTGGCGGGGTTGGTCGGCTGACCGTTCAGGCGCATCTCGAAGTGGAGGTGGGGACCGGTGGAGGCCCCGGTAGTACCTTCGTAGCCGATCACCTGGCCCTGACTGACTGGAGTGCCCGGCTTCAGGCCGGGCGCGAAGTGGTCGAGGTGCCCATACAGGCTGGCGATGCCATTGCCGTGGGCGATGATCACGTAGTTGCCGTAGCCCCAGTAGCTGGCCTGCACCACCACCGCCACTCCGTCCGCGGTGGCGTGGATGGGCGTGCCGTAGGGAGCGGCCAGGTCAACCCCTTCGTGGAATGGCACTCCGTTGCGGATCGGCTCCCACCACAGGTCGGTGGGCCCGAAGGGCTGGGTTACCCGGGCACCGGTCACCGGCCACACGAACTGGAGCGGTAGGCCGCTGGACCGGACGGTGCTGGCCAGGGTCGACTGCTCGATCTGGAATTGCTGCCAGGCGTGGTCCTCGGCCTGCTGGATCAGCGCCAACTGCTGCTCCTGCTGGAGCCGGATCACATCAGCGCTGACATTGCCCGGCTGCGTGCTCAGGGCCGCGATCAGGGCCTTGGTGTTGTCGATCTGCTGGAGCAGCTCACGACTCGACTTCAACTCATCGGCCTTGAGCGCGTCGAGTCGCTTGAGGTCGTCGGACAGACCGCTGAGCAACTGGGTCTGGCGGTCGAGGTCGGCCCTCTGATCAGCCCGCTGCCGGTCGAGCTTGGCCCGGTCCTGGGTGAGGGTCTGGCGCATCTCGCGCAGCCGGATGCTGGCCACGGTGTAGTCCTGCAGATTGACCAGCGCATCGAACAGGCTACCGGCCTGGGCGGCCACCAGCAGGATCGAGTCGGGCATGGAATACATGGCCCTGGCCATCACCGCCAGTTCGGTCTGCTCGATCTCGACCCGGCGCTGATTCTGTGCGATCCCAGCGTCCAGAGCGTGCACCTCGTCGATCAGGCGGTTGACCTCCTTCTGCTTGGCGGCCACCGCGCCCAGGATCTGCTGCTGCTGACGGTCGTTGTCCTGGATGGTTCGGGTCAGCCGCTCCTGGGCGGCCAGTGCCTCGGCCAAATTGCTGTTGAGCCGGCCCCGGAGCGAGTCCAACTTGGCCTGGCGCGACCTTTCATCGCTGGAGAGGCCGGCGGTCGGGGTGGCGGCGGTCCGGGCCGAGGGCGGCGAGGGCGAGCCGGGTGACCCCGGGCTCGGGGAGGCGGTGGGACCGGGGCTGGGGGTGGGGCCGGGGCTGGACGGCGGGCTGACAGAGGGGGTGGGGGAGGAGCTGGGGCTCGGGCTGGCGACCGGCTCCGGGGCGGTCGGGCTGGGAGTCGGGCTGGGGCTGGGGGTGGGCGCGGCGGCGGCCGCCGGAGTGGCGGCGCCCAACAGCGCCAGGGTGGCGAAGGTGGCGAGCAGCAGGCGGTCCGATCGCCGGAGTCCGGCCATCAGGCGGAAATCCGGTAGGCGAGCTGGTCGCGGGTGGCGCTGTAGGCGGCCACCGCGCAAAGCAGCCCACCGGTGACCAGCGCCACCGGCCAGAGCGCCAAAGCCTCTCCCGAGCCGAAGGCCCCCGAGACGCCCACCCCGCGGCCAGTCAAAAACTGCTGGAATCCGATCACCAGCGACACCACGGCACCGCCGCCGACGATTCCGCCCAGACACCCGGTGATGAACCCCTCCAGGGCGAAGGGCGCCGACACCAGCACCGGCGAGGCTCCCACCAGGCGCATGATGTCGATCTCGGGCTGGCGGCTCACGGTGGCGCTGCGGGCGCTGTTGGCGGTCACCGCCACGCACACGAAGCCCAGTATGACCAGGAACGCGAGGCCGCCGGCGCCCAGGACCGTGAGCCAGTTGCGCACCCGCTCGGTCGCCCCCCGGTCGTACGAGCTCTTGATCACCGGGCCGAAGGCCGCCTCGCTCTCATAGGTGGCGTTGATGCCGGCGGTGTCCTGGAGCCGCCGGGCCTGGACGTCGAGACTGGCCGGGAAGGGGTTGGCGTCGTCGCTTCCGATCAGGTCGCTGAGTCCAGGTCGCTGCTTCGCCCGCTGCAGGGCCTCGGCCTTGCTGACCACCCGCACGGCGGCCACCCGGGGGTCGGACTGGATCCGCTTCAGGACCTGGTCCCGCACCTCAGGGGTGACGTCCTCCCTGAGGTAGAACCGGACCACCCGGGCCTCGCTGTCCTGGACCGCGAGCAGCCGCTGGCCGGTGATGCCGGCCAGCAGGGCAGTGTAGAAGACAAGGATCAGAAGCGCCGCCGAGGCCAGCGCCGGCAGGTTGACGCGCTTGTTCCGCCACCAGTCGCGGAGCGCGGTCCGGATCACCAGCCGAACCCCGTTGATCACCGCGTGGGCCTCGTCGGAGACCGGCTCGAGGCCGCGCAGGTGGTCGGAGAGGCGGAGCCGGCCCGCGCTCACGTGCCCACCGCCAGCGCGTCCTCGATCGACATACCCCGGATCCGCCCTTCGGCGATCTCCAGGGCCGGAGCTCCCAGCTGCTGCACCAGATTGAGGTCATGGGTGGCGATCAGGACAGCGGTGCCGCTGGCGGCGATATCGGCCAACAGCGCCGCCAGCTCGCTGGCGTTGGCCGGATCCAGATTGCCGGTGGGCTCGTCGCAGAGCAACAGCTTGGGCTCGGTGACCACCGCCCGGGCGATCGCTACCCGTTGCTGCTGCCCCCCCGACATCTGATGGGGCAGCCGGTCGCGCAACTCGCGCACTCCCAGGGCCTCCAGAGCGTCCTCCGCCCGCTCCAGGATCACCTTCTCGCCCAGGTGCAGGTTGGTGACCCGCAGCGCGAAGGCCACGTTCTCGATGGCGCTGAGGTTGGGCAACAACCGGAAGTCCTGGAAGACGAATCCGATGTGCCGGCGCAGCAGGTACGCCTTGCGGATCGGCATCTCGTGGACGACTACCCGGTCGACGAAGATCTCACCGCGCTGGGGCCGGACCATGCCGGCCACGCAGCGCAGGAAGGTGGTCTTGCCGGATCCGCTGCTGCCCAGCAGGAAGGCGAGGTCGCCCTCCTGCAGACGCAGATACAGTCCGCGAAGCACGACCGCCTCGCGATACGCGTACCAGAGGTCGCGCACGAGCAGCGCGCAACCCTCGGAGGCGGGCTCTGGAGCCGGCCCCTCCGCGGGCATGGTGGTTGAGTTCAAGCGCATATTGGCGGGTCGGCCCGCCGGTGCGGTGGAGCGGCGCGAAGGTGGAGGCAGCGCCCGACCGGGCCACGCCGAATTCTAACCCCTTCGGTCCGCCCTTTGCAGTTACCTTACACTTCCGCCTACCAAGAACTACGGATCTCCCGGGTGATCGCATAGCCTCCGCCGCTGATCTCCGGCGCATGTTTGGCGGCTTTCCTTGGGAGGGTATCCCTATCTAACCGGCAGAGTGATGCGGCCTGACCGCAGGGCCGGCAAGGAGACCAGTCAATGGCAGAGATCGAAGAGAGGCTTCCCGTAATCACCCTCACCCAGGCGGTGGTGCTGCCGCGCATGCAGGCCACCCTCCCGATGGAGAGCGAGGAGATCCGGGAAGCGGTCAAGGCGGCCCGCGAACATTCCGGCCGGGTCGTGCTCCTGCCCAAGATCGAAGACGACTACACCCGGGTCGGCGTGGTGGCCAAGATCGAGCAGGTGGGCAATTTGCCCGACGGCACCGAAGTGGTGGTCCTGCAGGCGCGGCTGCGGGCGCTGATCCGGTCGGTGACGGCCGAGCCGGGTGGCACCTTGTGGGCCACCTTTGAACCGCACCCGGATCCTCAGGCGGTGTCCGACCGGGCCCGGGAACTCGCGGCGGAGTATCGCGCGGTGGTCGAGAACATTCTCGAACTGCGTGGGGCGCCGCAGGTCGCCCAGATGCTGCGGGCCATCGAAAACCCCGGACATCTGGCCGACATGTCAGGCTACTCGCCTGACTTCTCGCTCGCCCGCAAGGCGGAGATCCTGGAGACCCTCGATGTGGAGGAGCGGCTGGCCAAGCTGGTGGTCTGGCAGAAGGAGGTCCTGGCCGAGCTCAGCCTGAAGAACCGGCTCCGGGACGAGGTCAACGAGCGCATGGAGAAGGGCCAGCGCGAGTTCCTGCTCCGCCAGCAATTGGAGGCGATCAAGAAGCAGTTGGGCGAAGCCGGTGGCGACGTCGTCGCCGAGCTGCGCCAGCGGGTCGCCGAAAAGGGCCTGCCGCCGGCGGCGCTCAAGGAGGTGGAGCGCGAGCTCGACCGGCTCGAGCGCACCAACGAGCAGAGCCCGGAATACGGCTGGATCCGCAACTACATCGACTGGATGCTGGACATCCCCTGGAGCACGCGCTCCGAGGAGAACTTCGACCTGGTCGAGGCGCGCCGCATCCTCGACGCCGATCACGCCGGGCTGGACGATGTAAAGGACCGCATCATCGAGTTCCTGACCGTGCGCCGCCGCCGACTGGCCCGGGCGGAGCGCGAGGCCGCCGAGGCCTCCGGCGACGAGGAACGACAGTCCGCCGAGGCCTCCGGCGACCAGGAGCGGCGAGTCGCCACCGGTTACGACCAGGCCCGCACGGCGGGCGCGATCATCACGCTGGTGGGACCGCCCGGGGTCGGCAAGACCTCGCTCGGCGAATCGATCGCGAGGGCGATGGGCCGCAAGTTCGCCCGCATCTCGCTGGGCGGCATCCGCGACGAGGCCGAGATCCGGGGCCACCGGCGCACCTACGTCGGCGCATTGCCGGGCCGGATCGTGCGCGCCCTCAAGGAGGCCGGCACCAAGAACCCGGTGATCATGCTCGACGAGATCGACAAAGTCGGGGCCGACTGGCGGGGCGACCCGGCCTCCGCCCTCCTCGAGGTGCTCGACCCGGCTCAGAACCACACCTTCCGCGACCACTACCTGGAGGTGGATCTGGATCTGTCCGAGGTGCTCTTCATCCCCACCGCCAACGTCGCCGACACCATTCCGGGACCGCTCCTCGACCGCATGGAGCTGATCCACCTGGACGGCTACACGGAGGAGGAGAAGCTGGCGATCGCCGAGCAGCACCTCCTCAAGCGGCAACTGGAGAAGAACGCGCTCACCCCCGAGGAGGTGATCGTCGAGCCGGCGGCGATCCGTCGTCTGATCAGCGAGTACACCCGCGAGGCGGGGGTTCGCAATCTCGACCGCGAGCTGGGCAAGCTGCTGCGAAAGGTGGCCACCAGAATCGAGACCGGCGAGTTGAAGCCCCCGGTCAGGGTCGACGAGGCGGCCGTCCGCGACGCCCTGGGCAAGCCTCGCTACCAGTTCGAGGAGATCGTCGAGCGGACCGCGGTTCCCGGAGTCGCCACCGGCCTGGCCGTTACCGGTGCCGGCGGGGATGTGCTCTTCGTGGAGGCCACCTGGATGCCCGCCGACGGCAAGGGAGGCGGGCTGACCCTCACCGGCCAGTTGGGCGAGGTGATGAAGGAGTCGGCGCAGATCGCGCTCTCCTACGTCCGGGCCAACGCCACCAGGCTCGGACTACCGCCCGAAGTTCACAATCGCCAGGTCCACCTGCACGTCCCGGCCGGGGCGGTGCCCAAGGACGGGCCCTCGGCGGGGATCACCATGACCACCGCCCTGGTCAGCCTGTTCAGCGGGCGGCCGGTGCGCTCGACGGTCGGGATGACCGGCGAGATCACCCTCCAGGGCAAGGTGCTGCCGATCGGCGGCGTCAAGCAGAAGGTGCTGGCGGCCAAGCGCGCCGGGCTCAAGGAGGTGATCCTGCCGAAGCGCAACGAGGCCGACCTCGATGACCTGCCCGCCCTGGTCCGCGAGCAGATGACCATCCACCTGGTCAGCGACCTCGACCAGGTCCTGGCGATCGCCCTGGAACCGGTCCCGACCTCGGGCGTAGTGGCTGCCTGACCCCGCCCCGCCGGGCGACTCCAGCCCCACTCCCGCCGGTGGACATCGCGGGGTAGGCTGAGGTAGGCCATGAGCTTGCGCCCACCCCAACCTTCCAACTCGGTGTCCCGATCCGGCCGGCCGCACGGCCAGCCGCTGCTGGCCGAGCCGCTGCTCGCCGAGATCGAGCGCCGCAAGCCGGGGCTGGCCCGGCACATGCGGCGGGCGGTGACCCGGGTGGTGCGGTGGGACACCGCTACCGAGCATCCACCCAACCCCGAAGCCATCTACCGGGCCTGCGAGGCCGGGCTCGACCTGTTCCTGACCACCGCCCGCGAGGGCCGTCGGGCCTCGCCTGAACAGATGCGCCGGGTGGCACAACTGGGGGTCCTCCAGGCTCGTTCAGCGGACACGGTCGAGCCCGTCCTGGCCGCCTACCGGCTGGCCGCGAAGGTGGCCTGGAACGCGATCTTGCGGGCCTGGCGGGGCTACCCGGGCGGCTCCAGCCCGGAGGCCATGGTCGAACTCGCCAACTACGTGTTCGCGGCCCTCGACCAGGTGGCGGCGGAGGTGACCAGTAGCTACCTGGCGACCCGCGAGACGCAGGCTCGGCGGGGCAGCCGGGCCCGAGCCCGTCTCTTTCACGCCCTCATCAGCGACACATTCGGCAGCGAGATGGCGGTCCAGAAGCAGGCGCTGGCGCTGGGACTGCACCTGGCTCCCGGCTACATCGCCGCAGTCTGCACTCTGAGTGGCGAAGCCCAGGCATCACCCACCCTCGCCGCCGCCCTGGAAGGCGGTCGCGGCGGAGAGGTGCTGCTGGAGATGCTGGCTACCCAACAGCTGCCGTCACGCACCCTCACCCACGCGCCGGAGCCGACCACTCTGGTGGTGCTCTGGCCAGTCGACTCACGGGCCGGACGCCAGGGGCCCCGCGGCCTCATCTCGCAGCTGGACCAGGAGGCCCGTCAGCGCTGGCCGGGCTGGAAGGTCAGGTGCGGGCTGGGCAGCCACCACACCGGCCTGCAGGGCGTGTCGCGATCCTATCTGGAAGCGCTCGAGGCCCTCGAACTGGGCCGCAAGCTCCGGCCCGGTGAGACCGTTCACGAGTACGACGATCTGCTGCCCTACCTGGTTCTGTCCCAGAACGTGGTGCTGACCGAACGCTTCGTGCGGCATCACCTGGGCCCGCTTCTCGACCTGGACAAGCGCCGCCGCGAGTCCATGCTGGAGACGCTCGACGCTTACCTGGCGACCGGGTCGATCAAGGGCGCGGCCGAGCGGCTGCACCTCCACCGGCACAGCGTCCTGTACCGACTCGATCGAATTCGCGAGTTGCTGGGCGAGGGCTTCGACCGGCCGCCGGCCCGGCACGGCCTGCACCTGGCGGTGGATCTGCTCCGGCTGCTCTGATTTGGACCCGGTGTCGATATCGTGGGCCTCGATTTTCTGATCCCGTGGACTAGCCGCAGGGCCCGCATTGGTGATTAACTCTTGGACCATGGGTATAAACCCCTCCAACGGCGCCGCCCCCAGGCGGGTGGCCGTGACCGGCATCGGCTTCATCTCCCCGATCGGCGACTCGGCCGACGAAGTCTGGAACAACCTCATCGAAGGCAACTCCGGGGTCGGCCCGATCACCCGCTTCGACACCACCGGCTACTCCACCCGGATCGCGGCCGAAGTCCACGACTTCGAACCCGAGGGCTTCATGGATCGCAAGACCGCGCGTCATCTGGGGCGCTACTGCCAGTTCGCGCTGGCCGCCGCCCAGTTGGCCGTGCGCGACGCCGGCATCGATCTGGAGCGCCTGGAGCCTCAGGAGGTGGGAGCCATCGTCGCCTCCGGAATCGGCGGTATGGAGGAGATCGAGCGCAGCCACGCGGCCATGATGGAGCGCGGCATTCGCCGCATCAGCCCTTTCACGGTGCCGATGATGATCGCCGACATGGCGGCCGGGGTGGTCGCCATGCACCTGCACGCCGGCGGCCCCAACTATTCGATCGTGAGCGCCTGCGCCTCCAGCGGGCACGGTCTGGGAGAGGCGGCCGAGATCATCCGCCGGGGTGACGCCACGGTCATGCTCGCCGGCGGCGCCGAGGCCTGCATCACGCCTTTGTGCATGGGCGCCTTCTGCCAGATCAAGGCCACCAGCGAGCGAAACCACGACCCGGCCGCCGCCTGCCGGCCCTGGGATCTCGACCGCGACGGCTTCGTGATGGGCGAAGGCTCGGTGATGATGGTGCTCGAGGAGATGGAGTTCGCCCGAGCCCGAGGGGCGAACATCGTCGCCGAGATCTCCGGCTACGGCGCCAGCGCCGACATGTATCACTTCACCGCCCCTCATCCCGAAGGTGAGGGCGCTTCCAGGGCGATCAGGATGGCGCTGCGCAAGGCCGGCATCGAGCCTTCCCAGGTCGATTACGTGAACGCCCATGGTACCTCGACCAAGCTCGGCGACATCGCCGAGACCAAAGCCATCAAGGCGATTTTCGGGGAACACGCGCACCGGCTGGCGATCAGCTCGACCAAGTCGGTGCACGCCCACTTGCTCGGCGCCGCCGGAGCGATGGAGGCGGCGGCTACCATCCTCGCCATTCAGCACCAGACGCTGCCGCCGACCATCAACCTGGATCGACCAGACCCGGAGTGCGATCTCGACTACGTGCCCAACCGGCCGCGACCGGCGAGGATCGAGACCGCCATCTCCAATTCGTTCGGATTCGGCGGCCACAACGCCACGCTGGTGATCCAGGCATGCCGGGACTGAGCCCGGCGGCAGCCGCCGCGACAGCAAGACCGGGAGGCATCTGACCGAAGTGGCCGAACTTAGATTCGAAGATTTGCAGGACCTCACCGCCGAGATCCTGGGTGTCGACAAGGAACGGGTGACCATGGAGGTCAGCCTCGCCCGCGATCTCGCCGCCGACTCTCTGGACATCGTCGAGTTGATCCACGCCATCGAAGACAAGTACGACGTAGAGCTGACCGATGAGGAACTCGAGCAGATGAAGAACGTCGCCGACCTCTGGAAATACCTCCAGGCCCACGTCGCGGTCTGAGATCTGAGACAGGAGGCGCCGCGATGTCCGTCACCCAGGCTCCCCGGATCCGTTCCCACGCCGTACCGCTGCGGGCCCGGCCGGCCACCGGTCGCAGGTCGGCGGTAGTCGGTATCGGCGCTTACGTGCCGGATCAGGTCTTCACCAACCAGGACGTCATCGCCCGCGGGCTGGATTCGAACGACGAGTGGATCGTCGACCGGACCTGGATCCGTACCCGCCATGTGGCGCCGCCCGGCACCCCCACCTACCAGCTCGCCAGCCACGCGGCGCGCAACGCCCTCGAGGCGGCCGGGGTCGACGCGGGCGAGGTCGACGCGATCGTGGTCGCCACCTCCACCCCCGACGCTCCCTTTCCCTCGGTGGCCTGCCGCGTGCAGCAGCAACTGGGAGCCCCGGGGGCGGTCGCCTTCGACGTCCTGGCCGCCTGCACCGGCTTCGTGTACGCGCTCTCCGTCGCCGACGGCTACATCGCCTCGGGCATGGCCGATACCTGTCTGGTGATCGGGGCCGAGACTCTCACCAAGTACCTCGACTGGACCGACCGCGGCACCGGCATGCTCTTCGGCGACGGCGCAGGCGCGGTGGTGCTGAAGGCGGCGCCCGAGGGCTGCGGCTTTTTGAGTTGGTGCCTGGGCTCCGACGGCCGGGGCTTCGACAAGGTCTACATCGGCCGTGACATCGAGACCGGCACCTACACCGCCGCCGAGACCGATCCCAAGATCGGGCAGCAGGGTCCCGATGTTTTCAAGTTCGCCACCGACATCTTCGTCCGCCAGGCCTACGCGGTGGCGGAGGTGGCCGGACTGACCATGGACGATATCGACCTCTGGGTGCCCCACCAGGCCAATGGCCGCATCATCGAGTCGGCCGCTCGGCGGGTCGGCCTGCCCCTGGAGAAGATCGCGGTCAGCATCGACCACTACGGGAATACCTCGACCGCATCGATCCCGCTCGCCCTCAAGGACGCCGTCGACGCCGGCCGGGTGCACTCCGGGGATCGGGTGCTGATGGCCGGCTTCGGCTCTGGCCTGACCTGGGGCGCCTGCCTCATGCAGTGGGTCTAGGGCGCCGATGAACCTCGCCTCGGTCTCCGGCTTCCAGCTTCCGATCGCCCTGCTCTTCCCGGGCCAGGGGGTTCAGCGTCCGGGCATGGGCCAGAAGCTCTACGAACGGTACCCGGCCGCCCAGGAGGTCTTCCTCGCCGCCGAGGAGATCCTCGACATGCCGATCCGCCGGCTCTGCTTCGAGGGACCGGCCGAGGAGCTCAACCGCACCGAGGTGATCCAGCCGGCGGTGATGACCGTCTGCTGGGCCGCCTACGAGGTGTGGCGCCAGAGCTACGGACTCGAGAACGTGGTGGTGCTGGCCGGCCACAGCCTCGGAGAGATAGGCGCGCTGGCGGCTTCCGGGGCGATCCCCTGGGAAGCCGCCCTGCTGCTGGTCAAAGAGCGCGGCCGGATCATGGCCCAGGCCGCGGAGGAGCGACCGGGCGGCATGATCGCCATCGTCGGCCTGGACGAGGCGGTGGTGGAGGGAATCCGGGCGCAGGCCGCCGAGCACGGTGAACTGTGGATCGCCAACCGCAACGCCGACGTCCAGTTCGTGCTCAGCGGCGAGATGCCGGCGGTAGAGGCGGCCGAGCGGCTGGCGCTGGCGGCTGGCGCCCGCCGGGCCCTGATCCTGACCATTCCCCTGCCTGCCCACACCCCATTGATGGAGGGAGCGGCGGCCGCCTTCCGGGCGATCATCGACCGGGTACCCTTCCGCTCACCGCGGCTGCCGATCCTGGCCAATGCCAGCGGCGAGGCCCTCGCCACCGTCGACGGCCTCCGCCAGGAGCTCGCCTTTCACCTCCAGCGGCCGGTGGAATGGGCCCGAACCATGGTCAATCTGCAAGCGATGCGGGTGGGCACGGTGGTCGAGCTCGGGCCGGGGCGGGTGCTGGCCACCCTCGCCGCCAAGTACATCCCCGGGATTTCCACCTGGAACATGGAGGAACTGTTCGTGGACCTGATCGGACCCCAGCCTCCGCCTGGTGGCCTGCAGCCCAACCCCTCCGGCTAGCAGGCTGATGAAGAACCCCATTGTTAGCGGCCTCGGGCGTCGGTGATGGGTGATAGGCGGGTGCCAAATGCAGGTGTTGGCCTGGAGAGGGCCGCAGACGAGGTTTTCGAGCGGTCGGAGGGTGGTGGTGCGGGCCCATTGGCCCGCTCCGGAGAGGCTTCAGGCAGCCGAGGCGGCGAGGTTTCCCATCCTGACCAGGTTGTAGGCGCTGCTCATCAACTCGGCCCAGAAGCGATTCCGTTTCAAGCCTATGTAGCGCAACTTACGGCCGCCGCCGACCGTCTTCCACCAGCCGAAGATCTCCTCCACCCGCTTGCGCAGCCGCTGGCTGACCGCGTAACCCGGACGCGAGGTGGTGCGGCGGTCGATGTTGCTACCGCGCTGCTTGTTGATGTTCTGGGCGACGTGGGGGGTGTAACCAAGGGCTCGGGTGCCGACCACGAAGTCCTTGGTGTCGTAGCCCTTATCCCCAGCCACGGTTTTCCGACGCTTGCCCCGGCCGAGCCGGTTCAGCATCTTCAACCCGGTCTCCCGCTCGGCGTAGCCGTTGGCTTCGGTCAAATCGACATCGACCACCAGTCCGTTGCGGTTCTCCATGATCACGTGGCCGGCAAAGCTGAGCTTGGCTTCGCGGTTGTTGCCCTTCCGAGCCAGCCGGGCCTCGGGGTCAGTGGTCGAGAAGTGAGTTTGGTTGGAGCGCTTCTCACCCCTCCAGTCGACCTCGGGGTTACGACCGCCGCCAGCCTTGCCGCCACCGCCGCGCCGGGGTTTGCGCTGACCGCCCAAGTTGGGTTTGGGGGTCAGGCTCTTGAGCGAGGCTTTGGCCTCGAGCAGGGTGCCGTCGACGGTGAAGTGGTCGCGCGAGAGCAGGTGCTGCTGCTTGGCAGTGCCCAGGATGGCGTCGAAAAAGCGGCGCGCAACGTCGTGCTCGAGCAGGCGCTGGCGGTTCTTGGCAAAGCTGCTCTGGTCCCAGACCTGGTCATCGAGGTTCAGATCCAAGAACCACTTGAAAAGGAGGTCATAGCGGAGCCGCTCGCAGAACTGGCGCTCGCTCCGGACCGAGTAGAAGGCCATCAGCAGGCAGGCCTTGAGAAGGTTCTCGGGCGGGATCGAGGGTCGGCCCAGCTCCGAGTACATGGCATTGAAAACAGGGTCGAGTTCGCGCAGTGCGGCATCGACGATCGGCTTGATCAGACGAATCGGATGGTCGGCCGGAACCACCTGCTCGGGAGTGACGAGGCTGAGATGGATCTGAGGATCGTTGGCACCGCGCATGGATGGACCTCCAGGACGTGGGCGGGGACGAATGGGGAGATCGGTTGCTGGAAGTCTAGAGCCTCGCACGCGCACGCGCGCAAGACTTTTTCATCAGCCTGCTAGKTYCGAGCTTGCCGCCGCCGGCTTCGGAGCGACGGCCGGTTGCGTCACACTAGCTGACGATGAACCTTGATCTCTCTCTCGATGGCAAAGTCGCCCTGGTCACCGGCGGCGGCAAGGGAATCGGCCGCGCCATCTCCGAGGTGCTGGCCGGAATGGGCGCCCGGGTCTATGTCAACTACCGGTCGGACGCGGCCGCGGCGGAAGCGGTGGCGGCGGCCATCCCCGGCGGCGAAGCGGTCCAGGCCGACATCGCCGACCTCGAGCAGGTGGAGCGGATGGTGAAGGGAATCGGGCGGGTGGACGTACTCGTCAACAACGCGGGCGCGGTGCGCGACAAGCTTCTGCTGCGGATGACGCCCGCCGATTGGGACAGCATCATCCGCACCGATCTGACCGGGGCCTTCCACACCACCAAGGCGGTGCTGTCGCAGATGATGCGGGCCCGCTGGGGCCGGATCGTTAACATCAGCAGCATCGTCGGGATCACCGGGAACGCCGGTCAGGCCAACTACGCGGCGGCCAAGGCTGGTTTGATCGGCTTCACCAGATCGGTAGCGAAGGAGATGGGCTCGCGCGGAATCACCTGCAACGCCGTCGCCCCCGGCTATGTCCGCACCGAGCTCACCACCGGCTCGCTCACCGACGAGATCGTGACCGAACTGGTCAGGAATACCCCGGTCGGCCGCGAAGGCACCGCCCAGGACATCGCCGCCGCGGTCGCCTACCTGGCCTCGCCGGCCGCGTCCTTCGTCACCGGCCAGGTGATCGTGGTCGATGGCGGGCTCTCGCTTTGACGGTCGGGCCACGCCGATCCGAACATGGCGCGGCCGGCCTCCGGCGCCACCCGGGAGAGAGCGGTTGACCCCGGCCGGGAGGCTTCCGCTGGGCCGGGGCCACGGTGTGCCCAAGCCCCAGTCGGTGCCCATCTGCGGCGGTCCCATGCCGCCTCTGAAGATCACCACCAACTGCCCGGCCTGCGGGGTCGCCACCCCCGTCCCCGCCATGGCCGCCCGCGCCTACGTCTGTGACTGCGGTCACCACTTCCGGCTCGACGCCGACGCCTGGATCTCACTGCTCGCCGACCGGGGCAGCTGGCACGAGCGCTGGGAGGAGGTGCGGCCGCACGACCTCCTCAACTGGGCGCTGCACAAGCCATACATCGAAACCATCGAGGAAAACCGGCATGCCGGTCTCAACGAGGCGGTGCGGGCCGGCTCGGCGACCATCGCCGGATTCCCGGTCTGGCTCGGGGTGTTCGACTTCCGTTTCATCGGTGGCACGCTGAGCATCGTCGCCGGTGAGCGGTTGACCCGCGCCCTGGAGCAGGCCGCGGCCAGCGGCAACCCCTTCATCCTGGTCGCCGCCTCGGGCGGGGCCCGGATGCAAGAGGGTGTCTTCGCCCTGATGCAGATGGCCAAGGTGAACGGCGCCGTGGCCCGTCTCAACGCCGCCGGTGTGCCCTTCTTCTCCATCCTCACCGATCCCACTTACGGCGGCACCGCCGCTTCACTGGCGCTGATCGCCGACATCAACATCGCTGAACCCGGCGCGGCGATCGGCTTCACCGGTCCCCGGGTGATCCGGCAGGCGACCTATGCCGATCTCCCCCCCGGCTTCCAGAGCGCCGGCTTCCAGCTCGACCACGGCCAGGTCGACATGATCGTCGAGCGCACCGAACTGCGGGCCACGCTGGCCCGGCTGCTGTGGCTGCACCGATGAGTGAGCGCGAGCCGGGCGGCGGCCAGGACTCGGCCGAGCTCAGCGCCTGGGATCAGGTCGAGTTGGCCCGGCACCCGGGCCGCCCGTACTCCCAGGACTACATCGACCGGCTGATCCCCGACTTCGTGCCGCTCCGGGGCGACCGGCTGGCTGGCGACGACCCCGCGCTGGTGGCCGGCCTGGGCACCTGGCACGACATGACGGTGATGATCTTCGGGCAGCAGAAGGGCCGGACCCGGCCCGAGCGGCTCGCCCGCAACTACGGAATGCTGCACCCCGAGGGGTATCGCAAGGCGATGCGGCTGGCTGGTTACGCGGCCCGCTTCGGATTCCCGATCATCAGCCTGGTCGATACCCCGGGCGCGTTCCCGGGCGCGGAGGCGGAGGCTCGCGGCATCGCCTCCGCGATCGGATATGCGATCACCGGCTGGTTTCAGGTAACGGTACCGGTGGTGGCGGTGATCATCGGCGAGGGTGGCTCCGGCGGCGCGCTGGGCATGGCGGTGGCCGACCGGGTGCTGATGTTCGAGAACTCGATCTACTCGGTCGCCGCCCCGGAGGCGGCCGCGTCGATCGTCTTCCGCGACAACTCCCGCAAGATCGAGGTGGCCGAACAGCTCCAGATAACCTCGGCCGACCTGATGGCGATGGGGGTGGTGGAGGAGGTTATCGAGGAGCCGCCAGGCGGAGCCCACACCGATTTCGATGACGCCGCCCGGAGGCTCGACGCGGCTCTGGAGCGTCACCTGCCGCCGCTGTTACAACTGCCCCCGGAGCGCCTCCTCCGCAACCGCTACGAGCGGTTCCGGTACATCGACTCGCTGGTCCAGGCCGCTCTCGACTTCGGACCTAAGGTCGGCTGACGCCTGACGCCTGACGCGGCCGGCCGGCGGCACAGCCGGCGGGTGTGCTTCACTCGATCTGATGCCCCCGATCTCGACCGGCTCCGGCGGGGCCACCGCGAACCGCGAGCCGGCCCCGGCCAAGCCGGTCGCCTCCGGCCCGCCTGCCCGGCGCCCGGCCGCCACCGCCAACCTGGTGCTGGGGGTGGTCGGGCTGATCTGGGGCGCCTCCTTCCTGTTCTTCAAGTTGGGCCTCGACGGGCTACCGGTTCCGGTTCTGGTCCTCCTGCGAACTGGACTGGCCGCCCTGACTCTGGCCGCCTACGTCGCCATCACCCGCGGGCCGGCGGCCCCGCCCGGCCTGGCTCGCGACTGGTGGCGGTACCTGCTGCTGGCTCTGTTCAACGCGGTGCTGCCCTGGCTGGGGATCGCGCTGGCCCAGGAATACATCTCGACCAGCCTCTCCGGCTTGATCAATGCCACCAATCCCCTCTTCGTGGTACTCCTCTCCGCCCTCGTCTACGACCGTGCGGAGCGTCCCGGGCGGTGGGTGCGGCTTGGAGTCGCGACCGGCTTCGTCGGAGTGTTGATCCTGCTCCTGCCGAGCCTGCTCGGCGGCCGGTTGCGGGCCTCGGTGATCGGGATCGGGCTGATGACCTTCGCCACCATCTGCTACTCGATCGGAACCGTCTACCAGCGGCGCTGGTTTCCCCGCACCAGCCCGATTTTGAGCACGCTCTGGCAGATGACCCTGGGCGGCCTGGTGCTGGTGCCCCTGGCCGCGCCTTTCTTCGGCCAGACCCAGCTGGTCCTGAAATCACTGCTCGCGGTGGCCGGATTGGGCGTGCTCGGCACCGCCGTCGCGTTGGTCCTCTACTTCTGGCTGCTCAACCGCGTCGGTGCCGCCCGAGCCTCGTTCGTGACCTACCTGGCGCCGCTGGGGGCGATCTTCTGGGGGGTCACCATCCTGCACGAAAGCCTGGCCCCGATCCAGCTGTTGGGGGCGGCGGTGGTGCTCGCCGGAGTTTACCTGGTGAACCGGACCGAGTCCCGCGTCACAGGCACGCCTCGAGCTCGGCCACGTGGCCGAGCTGGTGGTTGAGCATGCGGCCCAGCGCCTTGACCAGAGGGAGACCGGCCTGGGGCCCGATGGTCGCCACCGCTCCCCTTGGCACCGCCCCCAGCGAGCGTTCCAGTTCGGCCCCGGCCGAGACCACCTCCGCCACCAGCTGATCCGGAGCCCGCTCGGCCCGTCGCCTCACCTGGGCGGCGTTCCAGCGATCGGGATCGAAGCCCACCCCGGCCCCGGCGGAAGCCTCGGTCGATGCCTTCCCTGCGATCTCGGCCAGCGCCGAGTGGGTACTGGACAGGTGGGCCAAAAGCTCCCGCGCGCTCCAGCCCGGGGCTGGGCTGGGGGCGGTCCAGCCGCCGCCCAGGGCGGACACCCGGCGCACGACCTCGTCTGAACTCGCCCGCAGACGCAGGCAAGCGAGATCCCAGGCGAGTTCGGCCGGACGGAAGACGGGCACATCGTGCGGTGAATCGTAGCGGGCGACCACCACTCGTGGCTGCAGGCGAGGAACCGCTTCGGCCGCCTGGTCCTTCCAGGCGTTCCAGGCGGGATCGGCTCCATAGGCCAGGCCCAGCAGCCCGGGACCCGCCGTCCGCGGCCAGAGACGATCGGCTGGCTGCTCGTAGAGATCGCGCAAAATGCGCGCCCGCAGCTCCCAGGTGAGGCGATAGGTCAGGCCTCCCTCGGGAGCGGGGACCAGGCTGCGTTCTACCCAGGGCTCCAGGTCGGATCCCCAGGCAGCTTCGCCAACCTCCCGCCGGTCCCCCGCGATCGCCTCCTCACGGCTGGCGAAAACCGGCAGCGGAGGCTGCGTGATCGCCGCGAACTCTTCCCACGCCAGCCGCCTCGAGATGGGCAGAGAGGGCGCGTCGATCAGGCCCAGGCCGGCCACCAGGTCGGGCCGGCCGGCGGCCAGAGCCAGAGCCACCGCGCCGCCCCAGGAGTGGCCGGCGACCACCGGGCGGCGCAGTTGCAGTCGCTGGATCGCGGCCGCGGCATCGGCGACGAAGTCATTGGCCGGGGCGTCGGGAGAGGGACGGTCGGAATGACCATGACCCAGTTGCTCGAGCGCCACCACCCGGCAGCCGCAGCCCAGCTCCCGAAGCGCGGCCACGGTCCGGACCCAGATCGCGGCGTTGGAACCGAGGCCATGGAGCAGGAACAGATCAGAACCACCGGCCGGTTCCACCGCATCCCACTGCGCATCCCACTCCAGGTAGGCCAGGCGGTATCCACCGATCTCGAGCCGACCCTCGGCGGGGCTCACGAACAGACAACCCCTGGACGGCGCCAGCGGACGATGGCTTCCAACATATCGGCTTCCTCCTGGTGGTGGGTGGGGCGGAGCCGGGTACAGGCATCAGCTTACCGAGCTCGCCCCGCGGCCCGTTGCCGGGCCGCGCTTCATGATTCCTTCAGCGATCGGCCGGAACAATCGCACCGATGGATCTCGCCGGCGCCGGCAAGCGCGCCCTCTGGCCGGCCGGCCCGCGGGGGCGGCGCCTGGTCGTGGGCGGCCTGGTGGTGGCCGCGCTCGGTGGGGCCGGGCTGATCGGGCGCGACCTGTTGTTACCGGCCCGGTCGCCGACCTCGCAGGCGGTGCGCACCGCCACCGTGACCCGGGGCAGCGTTCGAACCACCGTCACCGGCACCGGCCAGTTGGTTCCGATCGCGCAGCAGAATCTCGGGTTCCGGGTGGCCGGAGTGCTGGCCGAGGTCGACGTCAAGCCCGGGGATCATGTGAGCGCCGGTCAACTGCTGGGTAAGCTCGATCCCCGCTCGCAGCAGGCCGCCCTCAACCAGGCCCGCTCCAACCTGGCCACCGCCCAGGCCAGTTTGCAGGCCACCCTCAACGGCAACGCGCTGGACCAGGCCCGACACGCCCTGGCCAGCGCGCAGCAGGCGTACCAGGATGTCCAGGCCCAGTGGACCCTCACTGTCCAGCAGGACCAGGCCACGCTGAACGCCGATCAGGCCACGCTCGCCTCCGATCAGAACTCTCTCGCCTCCGATCAGGCCGCGCTCGCCGCCAGCCAGGCCAGGCTCAACGCGGACACCGCGGCGCTGAACGCCAATCCCGCCTACCAGGCCGACCAGGCGCAACTGCAAACCGACCAGGCCAGGCTCCACGCCGATCAGACCAGCTACAACCTCCAGAACTGCGCCAGCAACCCGTCCACCGGTGGCTGCCAGGCCGCGATCGCCGCCATCAACGCCGATCAGGTGGCGATCAGCGCCGATCAGGCCCGGCTGGCCCAGGATTCGAACCAGGTGACGGCCGACCAGCAGGCGGTGGCCGCCGCCACCGCGCGCGTCAATGCCGACAATCAGAAGACCGCCGCCGACAACAACCGGGTCGTCCAGGACCAGGGCAAGCTGGCCCAGGACCAGGTCAGCCAGACCCACGCGCTCAACCAGGCGCAGAACGCGATCACCTCGGCCCAAGACCAGCTCAACGGCCAGACCGCGGCCCGGCCCACCACCCTCGCCCAGCAGCAGGCGGCCGTTGACAACGCCCGCGCCGCCGTCGACCAGGCCCAGTACGCTCTGGACCAGACGGTTCTGGTGGCGCCCTTCGATGGCGTCGTGCTGAGCGTCACCGGGGCGCCTGGCGAGCCCGGACCAACCGGGGGCGGAGCCACCACCTCGGCGCCGGGAAGCACGGCTCCGCTGCCCACCACGGCCGGGGCCGCGACCGCCTCGGCCAGTTTCGCGGTGGTGGCCAGCGACCGCGCTTACCAGGTCGTGGTCCCCTTCGCCGAGGCCGACGCCGCCCGGCTCAAGGCCGGTCTGACCGGCACCGTGAGCTTCGATGCGATTCCCAACCTGAACCTACCGGTCCAGTTGCTCGCGCTGGCCGCCAATCCCACCGTGGTTTCGAACGTCACCAACTATTACGCGACTTTCGATCTCGCCCGTCTCGATTCGCGGCTACGCAACGGGCTCACCGCCAACGTCACGGTGACCGCCGCCTCCGCCACCAACGTGCTCACGGTTCCCAACTCGGCGATCATCCGGCGAGGCCAGAACGCCTTCGTCACGGTGCTCGGATCCGGCGGCCGGCAGCAACTGACCGCGGTCCAGGTGGGAGTGGCGGGCGACACCGCCACCGAGATCGTGTCGGGGGTCAACGAGGGGGACCGGGTGGTGCTGCCCCAGTTGCGCACCGGAATTACCGCGCGCACGCCGGGCCCGGGGGGCGGTGGCCCCGGCATCTTGGGGGGCGGCCGAGGATGACTCCGGAGGCGGCGGCCATCGTTCTGCGGGACGTCGTCAAGGTATACCGGATGGGCTCGATCGAGGTCCACGCGCTCAAAGGTGTGAGCCTCGAAGTCGACCGCGGCGAGTTCGTGGCGATCATGGGAGCGTCGGGCTCGGGCAAGTCGACCTTGATGAACATCGTCGGATGCCTCGATCTGCCCACCTCGGGCAGCTACGTCCTCGACGGCGAGGACGTGCTGGCGCTGGGCGACGACGAGCTGGCCAGGATCCGTAACCGCAAGATCGGCTTCGTGTTCCAGGCCTTCAACCTGATCCCGCGCAACACCGCTCTGCACAACGTCGAGATGCCCCTGATCTACGGCCCTGGCGGGGGCGACCGCCGAAGCCGGGCTCTGGCCGCGCTTGAGGCCGTGGGTCTTGCCGATCGGGCCGATCACCAGCCTTCGGAGCTGTCGGGCGGCCAGCAGCAACGGGTGGCGATCGCCCGCGCCCTGGTCACCGAGCCCGCCATCTTGCTTGCCGACGAGCCCACCGGCAACCTCGACTCCGGGTCCAGCCACGAGGTGATGAGTTTGATCAGCCGGCTCCACCAGGGCGGCCGCACGATCGTGTTGATCACCCACGAAGACGACATCGCCGCCTACGCCGGCCGGGTGGTCAGGCTGGTGGACGGTGAGATCGTGAGCGACACCCGCCGGACTCCGGTAGCAGGACCAGCGTGAACCTCGCCGAAGCCCTCCGGGTCGCCTACGGCGGGCTGATCGCGAACCGCCTCCGCTCCGCCCTCACCATGCTCGGCATCCTGATCGGGGTGGGCGCGGTCATCCTTTTGGTCGCCTTCGGCAACGGTGCCTCGGTGCAGGTCCAGCGGCAGATCCAGTCGCTGGGCTCGAACATCGTGTACATCTACCCGGGACCCAGCCGGGTGGCGGGGGTTTCCCAGGGCTTCGCCAGCGGCTCGAGCTTGACCCAGGCCGACGTCGACGCCCTCAAGGACCGGACCCTGGCGCCTCACGTGGTGACCGCCATCCCGATCGTGGGCGCGCCCGGCAACATGACCTGGCAGAACCAGAACTGGGCGGCGCCGACCACCGGCTCCACCCAGGACTTCCCGGCGGTGAGGAGCTACGACATCGCCAGCGGCGCCTTCTTCACCGCGGACGACGTGCGCAACAACGCCAAAGTGGTGGTGGTGGGACAGACCGTGGTCACCAACCTGTTCAACGGTCAGGACCCGGTCGGCCAGACCATCAAGATCAACCGGCAGTCGTTTCGGGTGATCGGCACCTTCGCCAGCAAGGGCTCGAGCGGCCTGGGCAACCAGGACAACGTGGCGGTGGTCCCGATCACATCGGCCTGGGCTTACCTGACCGGCGGCCGCGGCAAGAACATCTCCCAGATCATCGTGGAGGCCGAGGATTCCGGCTCGGTGCAGCAGGCCCAGCAGGAGGCTACCGACGTGCTGCTCGACCGGCACCGGATCGCGGATCCCAGTCAGGCCGACTTCCAGACCCAGAGCCAGCAAGACATCCTCAACAGCTTCACCCAGATCACCGGCACGCTGACCGTGCTGCTGGGCGCGATCGCCGCCATCTCGCTGGTAGTGGGCGGGATCGGGATCATGAACATCATGCTGGTGACGGTCGCCGAGCGTACCCGCGAGATCGGCATCCGCAAGGCGATCGGCGCCCGTCGCCGGGACATCCTGCTCCAGTTCCTGATCGAGTCGATGTTTCTGTCGGGCCTGGGTGGAGTGCTCGGGATCGCCACCGGCTGGGGGATGGCGCTGTGGATGGCGGCAGCCTCGCTGAAGGTTGGCGCCAGCAACCTGCCGGCGCCGGTGGTTTCGGCGCCGTCGGTCGTGCTCGCCTTTGGGGTTTCGGTGGGGATCGGCCTGTTCTTCGGCATCTACCCGGCCAATCGGGCGGCCAGACTCCACCCGATCCAGGCCCTCCGCTATGAGTAGTGGTCCTCGACCGCTCTCACCTGGCCACCCCGGGACCGGCTAGGATTTCGGCTGTGATCCCGCCGCGCACGGTTGTGCTGGAGGCGCTCCGGCCGGCCGCGCCATATCTCCGGGCGACCCCCCTCCTGGAACTGGAAAGCGGTGCCCGACTCAAGCTGGAGTTGCTCCAGCCGACCGGCAGCTTCAAGGTGCGCGGCTTCTTCACCGCCGCCCTGGGCCTGCCTTCGGAAGCCCGGGCCCGGGGCCTGATGACTGTCAGCGCCGGCAACGCGGCCCTGGCCTGCGCTTATGTCGCCCGGCGCCTGGGCGTGCCCTGCCGGGTGGTGATGGTCGACACCGCCCCCGCCCCCAAGGTCGAGGGCGTGCGCCGCCTGGGCGCCACTCCGGTGTTCATGCCCCGCGAGAGACTTTTCGCCTGGATGGCGGCACGCGGCTGGGAGACCGAGCCGGAGTGCTTCATCCATCCCTTCGCCGACGACGCGGTCATCCTCGGCCACGCCGGCATCGGGGTGGAGATCGTGCAGGCATGGCCCGAGGTCCGGCGGATGGTGGTGGCGGTTGGCGGCGGCGGCCTGGTCTCGGGGGTGGCGATCGGGGTCAAGAGCAGCCGGCCGGAGGTCGAGGTGATCGGGGTTCAATCGGACGGCTACCCGCTCTGGACCCGGGCGCTGGAGATCGGGGGCGACCCCGGGCTGACTCCGGTCACCATCGCTGACGGCACCGCGGCGCCCTTCCATCCCGGCATGCTGCCGAGAATGCGCTCGCTGGTCGACCGGTGGGTGACGGTGCCCGAGGCGGAACTCCGGGCCGCGATCATCGGGCTGGCGCACCAGGCGAAGGTGGTGGCGGAGGGCGCGGGCGCGCTCGCATTCGCCGCGCTCCCGCGCCTGGAGGCGGAGGGCACGGTAGCGGTGGTCAGCGGCGGCAACATCGCCCCCGACCTGGTCGGCGAGCTGGTGGCCGCCGACCGGGCCGGCGCCGCACGCGTAGACTAGCGGTCGTGAAGGTCGTGATCGTAGGTTGTGGGCGGGTCGGCTCGCAGCTGGCCGCCCGGCTGGATGCCGCTGGACATGACGTGGTTCTGCTCGATCGCAACCCCTCCGCGTTCGAGCTGTTTGCGGCCCGGGGGGTGCTCACCAAGCAATTTCGGGGTTCCTTCGTGGTCGGTGACGGCACCGACGTCGATACGCTGCGGCGGGCCGGCGCGGAAAACGCCGACGCCTTCGTGGCGCTCACCGACGGTGACAACCGGAACATCATGGCTTCCCAGATCGCCGGCCACGTGTTCAGCGTGCCCCAGGTGATCTGCCGGATCTACGACCCGATCCGGGCCGAGGCCTATGAGAAGCTGGGGCTCCAGACCTACTGCCCCACCCTCGAGGGCACCGCCCGCATTCTCTCCACGCTCTCCGCCGAGGCGGAGGCCAGGGTGTGAAGGAGGCACGGTGTACGTGATCGTGATCGGCGGAGGCAAGGTCGGCTATTACCTCTGCCGTGACCTGCTGGAGCGAGGGGAGGAGGTGACGCTGGTCGAGAAGGACGCCACCCGAGCCAGCTGGCTGGAGAGCCAGCTGGGCAGCATCGTGATGACCGGCGACGGCGACGAGATGTCATTCCTGAAGACAACCGGCCTGGAGCGCGCCGACGTGGTGATGGCGGTGACCGGCGACGACGAGGACAACCTGGTCGCGCTCCAGCTCGCGAAGCGGCATTTCAACGTGCCGCTCACGGTGGCCAGAGTCAACAACCCCAGCAACATCCAGCTCTTCAAGGAACTGGGCATCGACGAGGCGATCAGCGCCACCGATGTGCTGCTCGGTGCGCTCGAGCCCAAGGTGATCAAGGCTTCCGAGGCCTGAGGTGTCGGCGGAGTCGTGAGGTTTCCCTTCACTTTCATGGGAGTCGGCTCGCTGGTGATGGCGGCCTGGATCCTGGTCTACGGCCTGCTCCTGGGCCGGCTGCCGGCGGATCCCTTGAGCCGGACCCTGACCCTGGCCGGGGCGGGGCTGTTCGGGCTGCTCGGGCTCTACCTGGTGGGCCGCCGCGTCATCCGGGGCCCCGAGTCCTGACCATGATTGATTCCGGCGGCGATGCCTGACACCGGCGGCTTCACCCCCACTCGAATCCTGGTCGCGGTCGGCGGCAACTCGATGGACGCCGAAGCCATGATCGCGGCCGGGCGCCTGGCCAAGCTCCACGCCGCCAAGGTCTATGCCATCCACGTGATCGAGCTCGCCCGCTCGGTTCCCCTGGGGGTCACCGTGGACGCCGACGTGGAGGCGGCCGAAAGGGTGCTGGACGCGGCCGAAGCGGTCGCCGACAGCATCGGTCTCAAGGTCGAGACCGAGCTTCTCCAGGCCCGCGACCCGGGCGCGGCTCTGATCGGCGAGGCCGAGGAGTGGGGTGCCGACCTGATCGTGATGGGCGTGCCTTACCGCAAGCGGCTGGGCGAGTTCAACCTCGGTAAGACGATCATGCACGTGCTCCGCCACTCGACCGCCCGGGTGGTACTCCTGAGGGAGGCCCTCCCGGCACGCTGAGCCCCCCTCACTGGATCGGGTGCAGCGCGCCCGCCTCCCCGCTCAGCTCAGCTCGGCGCCTCCGGTAGAGCACGAAGCAGAACAAACCCAGGGAGACGAATCCGACCCCGATCGCGGTCATTCCGAGCCCCGCATCGACCGGTCGACTGACCAGGGCTCCGGCCACAAGTGACCCCACCGCCGTCATGGTCTGGAAAGTCATGAATCGGGTCACCATCATCGAGCCGGCGTGCTCATCACCGGCCACTCTCAAGAGCTCGGCCTGGTTGGCCGAGGAGAAGAGCGGGTTGCCGATCGAACCGAGTACGAACAGGAGCGCCGCCAGCCAGAGTGAGGTGGTAAGGGAGATCAGCGAGACAAATGATCCCAGCACCACATAACCGAGCACCTGCATCCACAGACCGTCGCGCTCTCGCAGCCGCTGAATCAGGATCAGCCCGATCACCGCGCCAACCGCGACCGAAGATTGGAAAACGGCGTAAGGGAAGGAGAGGCCGTTGGAACTGCCACCATCGCCGAACAGACGGGCCAGCATCACCTGGACCGGACTGGCGAAACCGATCAGAAGGGCGGTGCCGGCGACCACCACCAGCAATGGGCGTGCGCTTCGGAAGCTCCAGGCTAGGGCGAAGGCGCCGCCCGGGTTCATCCTCAGGCCGGCAGCCCGGGATCCTCCCAGCCGGCTGATGGCGAGTGTGATCGCGGCCGACGCGATGAAGGTGGCGGCGTCGATCAAGAACATGATCCATGGTCGGGACGGGAAGACAAGGTTGAGGATTCCGGCCGCGGGGTAGGCGACCACCCCCGCCACCAGGGCGCTGGTGTTGACCAGGGCCAGGGCGCGCTGAAGGAACCCGGGGTCGACACTGCTCTTCACGGCCGCCAGCCGAGCCGGGGTGACGACGGCGTCGCAGATCGAGAGCAAGGCCATGGCGGGGAACACTACCCACCGGTGGGAGCCAACCAGCAGAGCGGTGGCGATCAAGGTGGCGGCTCGGGCAGTGTCGCTGGTGACTATCAGCCACTTGCGCTCGACCTGATCGAGCAGCGCTCCCAGCAGAGAGGCCGAGAGCAGGTTGCCGATCGCCCGGATCATGAAGACCGCGGCCAGGGCGAGCGCGCTGCCGTACGCGAACGACACCAGGGTGACCACGGTGACCAGCGAGATGGGGTCGCCCAGGGCTGAGATCACACTGCCGGCGAAGATCAGGTTGAAGGTGCGCCGGCTGGGCGCGACCGGCGCCGTGGCCCAACGTACTTGCGGAGCCGTGCTCCCCAGGACCGCCATCCGCAGAGCGGCCGCGACACGGGGATCGAACCAGGTGCCGGCATGGGCTTCGATGTCGGCTACCGCCTCCTCGGCCTCCATCTTCGAGCGCCGGTACACCCGCAAGGTGGTGATCGTGTCGTATGAGTCGGCCACCGCGATGATCCGTGCGTGTAGCGGTATGCCCTCGCCGGCGAGATGTTCCGG
>JRHI01000800.1_pt1 | contig 31413 bp, 30 predicted proteins | sample 215371 | NCBI WGS metagenome assembly JRHI01 (sample SAMN02929681, study PRJNA255918) | sediment metagenome | biome: cave system; feature: Ice Cave; material: Sediment; isolation source: sediment from deep within a dark volcanic ice cave with no known source of... ...
CGTCGCCATCGACCCTGGAAGAGTTTCCACAGGGCTTGACGGGAGCTCCGACGGGGTGTCCCTCGAGGTTCCCGACGGCGGGGCGATCTGCGTTCTCGGAGCCAACGGGGCAGGCAAGTCAACCCTGCTGCGCGCCATCTCGGGCACCCTGCGCTTCCACCGCGGCCGGGTGGAACGGGGCTCGGTCATGGTCGGCGGCACTGACGTGACCCGGATGTCCGCCGCCGACATCGTCCGGCGCGGGGTCGTCCAGGTGCCCGAGGGACGCCGCATCTTCGGCCAGCTCAGCGTCGACGACAACCTTCGCGCCGGCGGCATCAGCAACCGGGACGCGGCCGGCCGGCGGCGCGCGCTGGAGCGGGTCCGCGAAATGTTCCCCATCCTCGCCGAGCGGCGTCACCGGCGCGCCGGGCTGCTCTCCGGCGGGGAGCAGCAGATGCTGGCCATCGGCCGCGCCCTGATGGCCGAGCCGCGCATCCTGCTCCTCGACGAGCCCTCGCTGGGCCTGGCGCCGCTGGTGGTGGGCCGGATCAGGGAGACCATCCGGCAGATCAACGCCGACGGGACGGCGGTGGTGCTCATCGAGCAGAACGCGGCCATGGCGCTGGCCGTCGCCGAGCATGCCTACGTGCTCGAGGTGGGCACGGTGTCGCTCCACGGCCCCGCCAAGGAGCTGGCCGGCAGCGACCGGGTCCGCCAGCTCTACCTCGGCGAGGGCACGTCCGAGTCGGCCGCGGTGGTGCGCGAGGCGCGCCCGGCGCTGGCCAAGTGGGCGCCATGACGACCGACGAGCCGATCCTGGCGGTGAAGGGCGTCTCCATCACCTTCGGCGGTCTCAGCGCGCTCACCGACATCTCGATGGACGTCGGCCGGTGCGAGATCCACGCCGTGATCGGCCCCAACGGCGCCGGCAAGTCGACGCTCTTCAACGTGTTCTCGTCCCTGTATCGCGCCAGTGCCGGCTCGGTGCGGTTGGGCGGCACCGAGTTGACCCGCCTGCGGCCCGACCAGGTGGCCGCTCTGGGCGTGGCCCGGACCTTCCAGAACATCGCCCTCTTCCCCAACCTCAGCGTCGAGGACAACCTCATGCTGGGCCGGCATCACCTGACGCGGGCCGGCTTCGTGGCCACCGGTCTGGGGCTCCCGACGGCGCGGCGCGAGGACCGGCGCCACCGCGCCCGGGTCCGCGAGGTGGCCGCCTTCCTGGGCCTGGGCCCATTGCTCCCCCAGCCCGCACGGAGCCTCTCGTACGGTGACCAGAAGCGGGTCGACCTGGGCCGGGCGCTCTGCTCGGAGCCCACGCTCCTGCTCCTCGACGAGCCGGTGGCCGGCATGAACGCCGCCGACAAGCGGCTGATGGCCTCGACCATCGTCGACATTCGCCAGTCGCTGGAGGTGACGGTGATTGTCGTGGAGCATGACATGGGCCTGGTCATGGGCATCTCCGACCGGGTGACGGTTCTGGACTTCGGCCGCCGCATCGCCGACGGGACCCCGGCCGAGGTGCAGCGTGATCCCAACGTCGTCGCCGCCTACCTCGGCGACCCCGAGCACGCCACCCCGGAGCTCACCGCCCTGGAGGCCTCGACGTGATCAAGCTGATCCAGACGCTCATCGACGGCGTGGCCACCGGCGCCGTCTATGCGCTGCTGGCCCTGGGCTACGTGATCATCTTCAAGGCCACCGAGGTGGTCACCTTTGCCCAGGGCGGGCTGCTGCTCCTGGGCGGCTACTCCACCTGGTGGTTCGAGCAGAGCGGTCACGGCAGCTTCGGCTTCTGGCCGGCGCTGCTGCTGGGCATGCTGGTGGCCGTCGGCGCCGCCGTCGTGGTGGAGCGGCTGCTGGTGCGGCGCATGCAGTCACGCGTCGCCGGGGTGGTCAGCATCACCATCATGACCCTGGGGGTCAATCTGCTCTTCACCACCTACGTCGGCCACGGCGTGGTGGAGAGTGGCAGCGAGACGCTCTCCCTGGGGGACCCGTGGGGGCTGAGCTCCACCAGTGTGGGCTCGATCAGCATCTTTCAGACCCGCCTCTGGGCGCTGATCATCGGCTCGCTGATCATCGCCGTCCTCTTCGTCTGGATCCAGCGCTCCACCTGGGGGGTGTCGATGCGTGCGGTCGCCGAGGACCGCGAGGCGGCCTCACTGATGGGCATCCGGCTGGGCAGGGTCTCGATGGTGGCCTGGGCCATCGCCGGGGCGCTGGCCACCCTGGGGGCCGTGTTCCTGACCGCGCCGCCGTCGCCGGGCTTCGACCGTGGCGCCGGCGACCTGGCGCTGGCGGCGTTTCCCGCCGCCATCGTCGGTGGCATCGACTCGACCACGGGCGCGCTGGCCGGCGGCCTGCTCATCGGCATCGCCGGCAGCCTGTTCAAGGGGTACGAGGGCGACCTGACCGTGGGCGGCTTCAACATCTTCGGCGGCGGCTTCAGCGCGGTCGTGCCCTACGTGGTGATGCTGCTGGTGCTGCTGGTCCGGCCCTCGGGGCTGTTCGGCACCCGGGATGTGCAACGTGCCTGAGCGGATCGGGCCGTGGCGGTCCACGGCGGTGCTGCGCCTCGCCGGGCTCGCCGCCCTGCTGGCCGTCAGCCTCTACGTGCCCTTCTACTTCGAGCGCGCCACCCTGTCCATCTGCGTCCTGGTCGGCGCCGCCATGGTGGGTGCCATGGGCCTGAACATCCTGCTCGGCTTCACCGGCCAGCTCTCGCTGGCCCATCCCTTCTTCCTGGCCATCGGCGCCATCGGCTACAGCTTCCTGGCCGGCGCTCCCTCAGGCAGCGGCGAGAACTATCAGGGCGGCCTGGGCTGGCCGCCGCTGCTCGCCGCCGTGGTCGCGGTGGCGCTGAGCGGGCTTCTGGGCATCGCCTTCAGCCCCATCGCCGGCCGCCTCAAGGGGATCTATCTGGGCATTGCGTCGCTGGGCCTGGTCTTCCTGGCCCAGCACCTGCTGTTCAACTGGCGCACGGTCACCGGCGGGTTCAACGGCCGGCTGGTCCCCGACTTCAGCGTCGCCGGCCTCTCATTCGGCGACCCACACCCGGCCGTGCGCTTCCTGGGCATCCCGTTCGGGCGCCTGGAGCGGCTCTGGTACCTGGAGCTGGTGGTGGTGATCCTGGCCTTCGTGTTCGCCCGCAACGTGGTTCGTGGCCGTCCCGGGCTGGCTCTCCAGGCCATCCGCGACGCCGAGGTGGCCGCCTCAGCCATCGGGGTCAACCTGGCCAGGCAGCGCGCCCTGGCCTTCGGGTTGTCCTCGGTCTACGCGGGCGTCGCCGGGGTGCTGCTGGCGCTGGCCAACGGGACCGTCGTGCCCGAGACCTTCGGCTTCACCGTGGCCATCGACTACCTGGCCATGGTGGTCATCGGGGGGGTCGGCTCGCTGGTGGGCTCGTGCGTCGGCGCCGCTTTCGTGGTCGCGCTGCCGCTGGTGCTGCAGAACAACGTGGAGAGCCTCTCCTTCGTCGCCAGGCCCGGCGAGTCCGGGATCCAGGCCGGGGAGTGGGCCAATTTCGCGTACGGGGCCGCGATCGTCCTGGTGCTGCTCTTCGAGGACGGCGGCGTGGCCGGGCTGACCCGCCGGGCCACGCGGCGCCTCGGCCCGCGCAGGGCGCGGTCGCCGGCGGTCGACGCCCCACCCTTACCCGATGCCCTGTGAGGCGAAATTCGTGGATCAGCACAACCGGTTGGAATGCAGGAGCGATCACATGACGATATCCAGACGAGGTGCCGCCGCAGCCGTGGTGGCGGCACTCGCGGTCAGCGCAACCCTCTCGGCGTGCGGCCGGGCGGACAGCTCATCCTCGAGTGGCGGGGGAGCGGGATCGACCGGCGCCGCCTCGGTCAAGACCGACTTCGGGGTGGACGCCAGCACCATCACCCTTGGGGTCCTCACTGACGCCTCGGGCCAGTTCGCCACCCTCGGCAAGCCGATCGTGATCGGCAACCAGATGTACTTCGACAACATCAACAAGCAGGGCGGCATCTGCGGGCGGCAGGTCAAGCTGGTGGTCAAGGACCACGGCTACGACGTCAACAAGGCGGTGCCGCTGTACGCCGAGATCAAGGACAACGTCCTGGCGATGCTGCACGTCCTCGGCTCGCCGATGAACACCAAGCTGCTGCCCAACTACCTCACGGACACCATGACAACATTCCCGGTGTCGTGGGCCAGCAGCCTGCTCAAGAACCCCTACATCGTCATGGTCGGCCCCACCTATGACGTTGAGATCCTCAACGGCATCGAGTGGCTGCAGAAGACCAAGGGGCTGAAGTCGGGCGACACCATCGGTCACATCCACCAGGAGGGCGAGTACGGCGACAACGGATTCGCCGGCTCCAAGTACGCGGCCTCCAAGCTGGGGCTCAACCTCATCGACGTCAAGATCAAGCCCACCGACACCGATCTCACCACTCAGGTCACCGACCTGCTCTCCAAGAACGTCAAGGCCATCATGCTCACCTCCGGCCCCAAGCAGACCGGCTCGGTGGTCTCGGTGCTGGCGGCCAGGAACGCCCAGGACGTCACCGTGGTCTCCAACAACCCGGGCTTCACTCCCTCGCTGGTGGAGAACAGCGCTCCCACCGCGGCGGCCATGGTCAAGTACTTCCACCTGGTCGCCAACGCGGCGCCGTACACCGACCCCCACGACGCCGTGGTCAAGGTGCGGCAGCAGTACGAGGCCGATCACCCGGGCGGCATCAAGGCCTTCGCCCTCAACTACGGCGTCGGCCAGTCGGAGCTGATGGCGGAGGCGCTCAAGAAGGCCTGTGACGGCGGCGATCTCACCCGCGCCGGCCTGCACAACGCCTTCAGCAGCATCAAGTCGTTCGACAGCGGTGGCCTGGTCTCGAAGCTCGACTACTCCGTCCCTGGCGGGATCCCGTCGCGGGAGAACTACATTTCCGCCGCGTCCACGGACGATCCCGGCGGCCTCAAGACCGAGCAGCAGCTGTTCGTCTCCGACCTGGCCAAGGGGTACACGCCGGCGGGCTGACCCCGGTAGCGGCGGCGGGACCCGGGCGTCGCGACGCCCGGGTCCCTGGCGGCCACCCTCGATCAGTTCATGATCAGACCATTTCCCTCTCTGCGCCAGCCCATCGTGCAGGCTCCCCTGGCCGGCGGGCCCTCGACGCCCGAGCTGGCCGCAGCCGTGTCCGCGGCCGGCGGCCTCGGGTTCCTGGCGGCCGGATACAAGGACGCCACCGCCCTCGCGGCCGACATCGAGCGCCTGCGCACCCTCGCCGGCGATCCCTTCGGCGTCAATCTGTTCTGGCTGGCCGAGACGCCGGTCGACGCCGTAGCCGTCGCCCGCTATACCCGGGGTCTGGGCGCGGAGACGACCCGATACGGCGCCGAGGCCGGCGACCCGCACTTTGACGACGACGACGCCCACGGCAAGCTCGACCTCCTCATCGAGAAGGGGGTCGCCATCGTCTCCTTCACCTTCGGCTGCCCGCCCGGGCCGGTGGTGGACCGGCTTCATGGTGCCGGCGCGTCCGCGTGGGTCACCGTCACCACCCCCGACGAGGCCGCGTCGGCCGAGGCGGCGGGCGCCGACGCCCTCGTCGTCCAGGGGGCGGAGGCGGGTGGCCACCGTGGGTCCTTCGTGGACGACGCCGCGTCCGACCTGGGACTGATCCCCCTGCTGCGGCTGGTGCGGCGGGTGTCCAGCCTGCCCATGGTGGGCAGCGGCGGCATCGCCGACGGAGCGGGGATCGCTGCCGTCCTGGCGGCGGGTGCGGTGGCCGCCCAGATCGGCACCGCGTTCCTCCGGACGCCCGAGGCGGCCACGAGCGCTCCCCATCGTGCCGCGCTGTCGGCCCCCGGGCGTACGGCGGTGACGCGCGCCTTCACCGGCCGGCGCGCTCGAGGGATCGTCAATCGGTTCCTGCTCGAGCACGACGCCGAGGCGCCGGCGGCCTACCCCCACATTCACCACGCGACGGCGCCGATCAGGGCCGCCGCGCGCATTCAGGGCGACGGCGGCGGCCTCAACCTCTGGGCCGGCGAGGCGTTCCAACTCGCTGAGGAGGCCCCTGCCGGCGACCTGGTGGCGCGCTGGGGAGCCGAGGCCCGGGCGGCGCTGACCGCCGCGCTGGACCGGGCAGGGAGCGCGCCAGGGTGAGCGGAGCCGACGCCGGCGGGATCGGACCGTCCGGCGTCGCGGCCGGGTGGCGTCAGTCGTCGATCCGGGCGGCGATGCGGGGGGCGGAGCCACCGGCGCGCCCTGCCGCCGTGAGAGGATTCGCGCCATGGCGCGTCGATACGAGGCGAGGTGCACGTCCCACCGCTCGGTGGCGTTCGACTACTACCCCGCGTCCGACCCGGTTGCCGGCGACGCTGCCGGAGCCGCCCCCGGATTCATTCGCTACCGGGGACTCGACCGGCATCTCCGGTTGCTGCGGGCCGGCGCCTGCCCGCTGTGTCGCGTCACCGCCCTCCGGGACGACGCCTCCTGTCCCTGCTGTGGGGGCACCTGGAAGCTCCAGGAGCACACGCACCCCCCCTGCCTGTTCATCGCCGGACCGGTGGACCGGATGACGGTGACCATCCACCCGGACGATGGTGGTGGGCCCGATCCGGTCGCCGCTCCCGCTGAGCCCGCGGCCGAGCCGGGCCGGGCCTTCGATCCGCGGGCCTGGGGCATGGACCGGTAGCTGCGCCGGGGCCACCGGCGCGCAGGCCGGCCGCCGGCGACCGGGCCGTCGTGGCTCACGCAGAGTGACGCCGGGGTCAGGTCCCGGTGACGACCCGGATCCCGGCTGTCTGGCCCGGCGCTGCGTGGCTAGCCTGAGGCTTGCCGGTTCCCGACAACGGCAAACCCGGCGCTCGCTGGGACGCAAAGCCACGGGTCTGATCTAGACAGCCGGGCCGCCGAAGGAACCCATACGGAGCCGGCGGAGGATTCGCTTGCTCCGCTCTCGTGTTGCCGCTGCCCTGGCGGCGGCTGTCGCCGTCGCCGTCGCCGCCATCGCCGTGGCCCCCGCGTCACGCGCCGCCGCCTCGGGGGGCGCCCCCTGGTTCGGAGTCCTGCTCGCGGACGGTCAGCACGCCGCCGACGAGAAGGCCGCCCACGTCAGCGTGACCGACCTGGCCCTCAACTGGTCGGCATACGAGCCGCAGCCGGGCGTCTTCGACTCCGCGTACATCGCCAGGGAGCAGCAGCAGCTGCAGAGCGAGCTCGGCGCCGGTATGAACGTCATCCTCGACACCGGCATGCAGTACCCGCCGGCGTGGGTCTTCGCCCTCGACGCCAACACCAGGTTCGTGAACCAGTACGGCGACGTCTGGCACGCCGGGCTGAGCAACGACGTGCCCAACGGCGTCTTCGACCAGAAGGTGCGCGCCGCCCAGGCGACCTACATCACCAGGGTGGCGGCGGACATGGGCGACAAGTTCTACGCCATCCGAGCGGGCGGGCTGCTCCAGAACGAGCTTCGATACCCGGACGCGAGCTACAACGGGCACACCAACTCATTCTGGGCGTTCGACGGCAGCGCGCAGGCGGGGTCGCCGGTCCCGGGATGGATTCCGGGGCAGCCGGACACAACCAGGGCCCAGTCCTTCCTCGACTACTACCTCGGCAGCATCACCGGCTACGAGACCTGGCTGCTCAAGCAGTACCGCAGCCATTTCGCGGGCTACCTCCAGCTTCTCCTGCCCTCCTGGGGCCTGCGCCCCGGCGACGCCGCCGCGGCCGTGGCCCGCAACCTCGACGGCACCAGCAACGCCAGCCAGTGGGGGACCCTGGCCATGGGGCTGGACTGGGCCAATCAGGTCAATGCCATCCCCGACACCAAGGTCCAGCTCTACAACGCATGGATGGAGCGAGGCGACGACGGCACCACCGCGAACACCCTGGCGCCTGCGCACTATCTCGTCACGCTGGGGGCGCCGAAGGGACTGGCGGTGGTGGGGGAGAATGCCGACCCGGCCGACAGCGCGGCCACGCTCCAGACCATCGTCCAGCGGACGCGCGACTGGGGCCTGGCCGGCCTGATGTGGGTGACCGAGCCGCAACTGCTCAACGGCACCTCCGGCGGGGGCTACGCCAACTACGGGGCGCAGATTGCCGCCGGCCCCTATCAAATACTGGCGCCCACCGGCTCGGGCGCGCCGCCACCGAGCAGCACGCCGCCCCCCACCAGCACGCCTGCGCCCGTCGTCACCCCGCCGGCCGACACCCGGCCGCCGTCAGCCCCGGGCAACCTCACCGCACGGGTCAGCAACTCGAGCCATCGGGTTCGCCTGGGCTGGACCGCCTCGACCGACAATGTCGGTGTCGCCGGGTACCGGGTCTACCGCAACCGTGTCCTGATCGCCTCGGCGACGACGCCGGCCTATTCCGACTACCCCGGCCGAGGCTACTTCTCGTACCAGGTGGTGGCGTATGACGCCGCCGGGAACGTCTCGCCCCCATCCAACTCCCTGACCGTCAGGGTCTGACCGAGGGGCGCACCGCAGGGGGGCGGTGCGCCCGCCGGTCAGCGCGGCTGGGGCACGATCCGGATGTAGGGCCGTGGCGACTTCCAGCCGTCCGGGTAGATGGTCTTGGCCTCGTCGTTGGAGACGGAGCCTGCAATGATCACGTCCTCACCCGGCTTCCAGTTCACCGGCGTCGCCACCCGGTGCTTGGCCGTGAGCTGCAGCGAGTCGACCACCCGTAGCACCTCGTCGAAGTTGCGCCCGGTGGTCATGGGATAGATGAGGATCAGCTTGATCTTCTTGTCCGGGCCGATGACGAAGACGTTGCGGACCGTCTGGTTGTCGGCGGGCGTGCGCTTGGAGGGATCACCCGACGTGGTCGCCGGCAGCATCCCGTACAGCTTGGAGACGTTGAAGTCGGCGTCGGCGATGATCGGGTAGTCGGGCCGGGTGCCCTGCGTCTCCTCGATGTCGCTCGCCCAGCGCTCGTGATCGCCGGTCGAGTCCACGGACAGCCCGATGATCTTGACGTTGCGCTTCTCGAAGTCGGGGGCGATCTTCGCCATGTAGCCGAGCTCGGTGGTGCACACCGGCGTGAAGTCCTTGGGATGCGAGAACAGGACCGCCCATTTGTCACCGATCCACTCGTGGAAGTGGATCGGTCCCTGGGTCGTCTGCGCCTCAAAATCTGGCGCCGTCTCACCGATCTGCATGGTTGTCGTCCTCCCGATCTTCCTGCCGGTCCCGGCATCCCCACAACCGAGCGGTAGCCGAACGCACAGTACACCACCGTCGGAGGTGGCCGGTCGCGGCTCCGCCGGGGGGCGCCGGGCGACTAGCGGAGGCCGTCAAGGTGGCGCGCCAGCGGCCACGCACCGTCTGTCGTGTTCGAGATCACCGTGTGCGTCAACCCGGCCGGATCGTGGACGCTGCGGAACGAGACGCCGGCATCCGAGCCCTCCAGGATCACCGCGTCGCCCTGCGGGCGGAGCCAGAAGCCCAGGCCGTAGGGCTTCGATTCCCCCGTCACCTGGCTTCGAGGGCGGACCATGGCGGCAACCCAGTCGCTGGACACGATGCGTCCGGCGAACATCGCGGTCCACAGGGAGTGGATGTCCGACAGCGTCGAGTAGGCGCCACCATCCCCGCTTCCGCGCACCGGCAGGTGGAGGACGTTGGTTCGCAGACCCTCGGCCCCGAGGTAGCCGAGGGCCGCGCGCCCGGGCAGCTCGTCGCTGCGCAGGAACTCGGTGGCGGCCATGCCGGCAGGCCGGCAGACGCGCTCGCTCACCAGCTGGGGGAAGGGAACGCGGGCGGCGCGCTCGGCGATCAGGGCGAGGACGACGAAGCCGCCGTTGCAGTAGCTGAACCTCTCGCCCGGCGCGAACGTCGCGGGGTGCCCGTCGAGCACTCGCAGGTACTGCTCCGTGGAGGCCAGCTCATGGACGGGGACGGGCATGACGTAGTCAGTGGCATCCGCGAGGGAGCCCTCGTCGAGGTAGTCGCCGACGCCCGATCGGTGCGCCAGCAGGTGCTCCACGGTCACTCCGTCACCGATCAGCGGGAGATCCTCGCCGAGCAGGGAGCGGGCGGTCGTGTCCAGACCGATCAGCCCATCCTCGATCAGGCTGACCACGGTGAGCGCGGTCATCCCCTTGGAGCCGCTGGCGACGCCGAACTGGGTGTCGACCCGGTTGGCGACGTGCAGGCCGCGATGCGCCAGGCCGTAGGCCCTCTCGACCAGGACGCCTTCGGCATCGTCGACGCGAACCACACCGGAGAATCCCGTGTCGGCGGCCAGCCGATCCAGGGTTACCTCCAGAAGATCCACCGCCACGCCTCCTCAGCCCGGCAGCAGTGTGCCTGGACCGATGACTGTTCTGCGATTCTGATCAGATCACGGTCCGGCGGTGGTCGACCGGTAGCGGCCATAGGCGACCGCGGCGGCGGCCAGGACGAGTGCCACGATGAGGGTGCGCTCGTAGTGGAGCGGGCGCACGACGAGATCGACGATGGCGACGATCAGAAAGATCGCCGCCAGTGCGTAGGCGATGGCGATGGGACGCTTCATGGGCGGGCACGGTATCCGAACGCGTGACCCCCTCCACCGTTGGATCGAGCAAAGCGCGGACGGCGGGTGACTTCCCGGGTACCCAGGGCTAGACTCGTTGAGCAGCCAATTCTCAGGGGTGATCAAGTGATGAAGCGGACCTTCACCGTGATCGGTGCGCTCACCGGCGCGGCCGTCGGCGCCGGCGTGATGGTGAACATGAAGGACATCAGGCGCTACCTGCGCATCCGCCGGATGTAACTCGAGGCGCGCACCGTGGCGCCTCTGAGCAGACCGCCCGCGCCTGCCCGGCTCTGCTGCGACCGTGATCGCGCATCACGCGGAGTGCGGGTCCAGGCCTCCGGCCGTGGGCGACACGTCGACGAGGTCGTAGATCACGGACATGGGGACGAAGCCGTGACGGACATAGAATCGCTGCGCGCCGTGGTTGGCGGCATACGACGTCACCGTGCAGCGCGTGGCACCGTTCTCGGCGGCCCACGCTCGGAACGCCGCCATCAATTGGTGTCCGACGCCGCTCCCCCGATGCTCCGGGTACACATGGATGCTTTCGAGTTCGGCGATCCGAATCGGGTGCACGGTGCCGGGTCCCGCCAGCCGGCCCACCAGATGTCCGACGACCTGGTCGCCGTCGCGAGCCAGCAGAGCCAATGAGGCTCCGCCGGCCAGGAGCTCGGTGCAGTACGCAGTGCCGGCCTGCGCCGCCCAGTCCAGATTGGTCGCCTCAGGGTCATACCGTGCGGCATCGGTGGCGATCAGGGCGTCCGCCGAGGCCAGCAGTTCAGCGAAATCCTTCGACGTCGCCCGGTCAACTCGGATGGTCACGGCAGCAACGCTACCTCGTCCGCGTCTGACGCCGCCCACCGGCGCACGCGATACAGTGCGATGCCATGACCCTCAACTACGGCGACATCCCGCGCGAGGCTGATGAGCGAACCACCCTCACGGGCTTCATCGACTGGCAACGGGCGACGCTGCAGCGGAAGTGTGATGGGCTCACGCCGGAACAGCTTCGTCGACGGGCCGTGCCGCCATCGACACTGACCCTGCTCGGCCTGGTCCGTCACATGGCCGACGTGGAGCGGATCTGGTTCCGAGAACGCCTCGACCACGAGCAGGTGGAACCGCACTTCTCCTCCGAGGCCGACCGCGACGGCGACTTCGACAACGTGGACACGGCCGACGTCGAGGAGGCGTTCGCCCGCTGGCACGAGGAATGCGCGCGGGCCAGCGAGATCGCCGCCAAGCTGGACCTGGACGCCACCGGCACGGTTGCCGAGACGGGGCGCGTCATGTCCCTGCGGTGGACCCTGGTGCACATGATCGACGAATACTCGCGCCACAACGGCCATGCCGACCTGCTCCGCGAGAGCATCGACGGCGCCACCGGATACGACTGAGGCCCCGCCGCGCCGGTGCGGCTACATCTCGGCCTGGGGCCCGAGGAGTGGCCGGAGCGCCGCCAGCAGCGACGTCACGTCCCCGCCGGCGGCGAAGAAGTCAGCGTCCGCACCCTCCACGGCGGCGACCGCACGGCGAGCGAGTGCCTGCCCGGTCTCGGTCACAGCCAGGGTTCGCACCCGGGAGTCGGACTGATGGCGGCGTCGGGCGATCAGCCCCTTCTGCTCCAGCGTGCGGAGGACCTGCGACGTCATCATCGGGTCAGTGCCGGCGTGGTCGGCGAGCTGCCGTTGCGAGGGTGTCTGGCCGGCGGCATCGATCAGCCACCAGGTGCCGGCGAGCAGCACGAACTGAACGTGCGTGAGGCCGAGCGGCCTCAAGGCAGCCAGCATCAGCCGCTGCCAGCGCAGCGAGACACGCCAGAGCACGAATCCAGGGCTGTCGTCGGGCCCAAGCCGCCAGGGCAGTGACGCGCCCGGGCCGCCGGCGCCCCGGTCCTCATCCGGCATCCGCCGCCTCCGCGCGAGCGCTCAACGCCGCCATCACATCGGCAAAGTCGCCGGTGACCATGGCGCCCACCGCCGGCCCGGCCTCATCGACCGAGGGACCGTCGATCACACATCGGTAGCGGATGCGCGTGCCTCCGGCCGGCGAGGGCAGGAGCTCGTGGCGGACCCGGACCACCACGCCGGCGTCTGGAACCGGCGTCTCGTCCTCGAAGCCGCCGTCCTCCTCCACCCAGCTCAGCCGGAAGGCCAGGGACTCCCCGCCCGGCATGTGCATGGTCCCGGTCGCTCCCTCCTGGAAGGGGCCGTCAAGCTCCACCCGCTCCACCCCGGCATTCCACTCCGGCCAGCTGGTGACGTCGCTGAACAGGGCGAAGACCGCGCCGGCGCCGGCGCGGGTGTCAACGGTGTGCTCATAGGTCCACATGGTCGACCACCTCGGTGAATGATATGCGCGCATATCATAACCCAGAGGGGGGCGGCTGTCCAGGCCCGGCCGTCATTGCGCCCAACTGCGAAGCCATGGCACACTCGGGCCCAAGGGGGGACGGCCAGCGGGCGATCCGGGCCGGCAGCACATCGGGGGACCATCATGGCGACCACGGTTCACGACACCTGGGTGGCAGGCGCGGGCAAGGGCGAGAGCCGCCGGCCCGCGTGGCGGGGTGTCAACCACCTCGCCCTGATCACGCCGGACATGGACGGGACGGTCCGCTTCTATCACGGCGTCCTGGGCATGCGTCTGGTCGCCACGCTGATGGCGGGACCCATGCGCCACTACTTCTTCGAGATCGCACCGGGGAACACGGTCGCCTTCTTCGAATGGCAGGGTGTACCCACCTTTGCCAAGCCGGCGGGGTGGCGGGTCGACACCCCCCTGCAGTTCGACCACCTGTCCTTCAACCTCCCCGACCACGAGTCGCTGATGGCGCTGTCCGAGCGGCTGAGAGATGCCGGCGTCGAGGTGACGGAGGAGGTCGACCACGGATTCATCCACTCGATCTATTTCACCGACAACAACGGCATCGCGCTGGAGGCGTCGTTCTGGTTGGCCGACGCCACCGCGCGGGACCAGGACGATCGCACGGCATTCACCGATCCTGACCCGGTGCCCGCGGTGCGCGAGATCCAGGAGAGCGGCGACGTGAACTCCAGTCCGCAGACCAGGCTCGTGCCCAGGCCGACCGGGATCTCCTGAGGCGCGCCCGGCCCTCGGGTCAGCCCGTCCTCACGGCCTGTCTCAGCCGGCGGATCATGCGCACGCCCATTGGTGCGCCTGTCGGTTGGCGAGCATGGTGGCGGTCACCTCGGCCTGCTGGACCGGGTCCCAGATGTCAGTGCCGCCGTTGGCCCGGAACGTCGAGGGCAGGAACTGGAACAGGCCGTCGTACGGACCCGAGGGGTTCACCGCTCGAGGGTTGAAGCTGGACTCACAGCGCGCGATGTTGAGCATCCACTGGGGGTCGACGCCGTGACGCCGGGCCGCGGCCACAATGATCCCCTGGACGCCTGCCGGGAGCGCGGCCGGCACCGCCGGCAGGCTCGCCGCCGGCCTGGCGACCACCGGCGCCGCCACCACCACGGCTGCCGGTACCGATGGGCGCGCCGGTGGAGGTGCCAGGGGCGCCACGGCGGTCGGACCGTCCATCCCGTCGCGGTCCTGCTGCTGCCGGATCACCCGGGTGCCATCACCACCAGGCGGCGCGCCGGCGCCGGAGCCGGCCGGCTCGCCCGGGCTCGCGACGACGAGGCCGACCGGCGGGGCCGTCCTGGGGGGCGCAGCCAGAGACCACGCACCAACCCCCGCCAGCAAAGCCATGACACCGGCGGTCCCGCGGGGATAGCGGCGTTGTCGCATCGTGCGTTCTCCCGGTGGGAGTCGGCGCGCGCACGAGGACGTGGACTGGGAGGGGCGGCCACCGCGTCGGCTGTCCTACCGCCTCCTGGCGGTGGGCCGCTGAGGGCGAACTCCACGCGAGCACGGAGCCCTCGGCCTCCGGCGCTCCGAGCGCCGTAACCGCGACGCGGCGCACCCTACCAGCTCCCGTTCGGCCGGCAGACACCGCATCGGAGGTTTGTTACTCCCGCTACACGTTCTTGAGCGCCTCGCGCTTCGACAGGCTCGAGAGCGCACCCGCACCCGGACCGCGGACAAAGCCGACGACCGCGTCCTGATGGGTCCGAGCCAGGTCCCGCAGGATCCAGCCGATCGCCTTGCGGATGAAGAAGTCGCGGTGGCCGGCCTGGGCCAGGCAGGCCGCGAACACCCACTGCTGATCGATGGCCTCCTTCCACGCACCCATGTGAATGAGCGCGCCGCGCGTGAGCCACAGGTCCCCACTGGACAACCAGCAGTCCATGGTCACGCGCCATGCAGGGTGACGGCGAATCACCCGCCCGACACACCCGCGCGCCAGGGGATCGCAGGTGTCCCACCAGGGATCGGTCGTGATCCAACGGGCCGCGTGGTCGACGAAGGCCGGTGACGCCCTCGACGCGAAACGGCCGGCAAGAAGGCAGCCGGCGTAGCGATGCTCCCGTTCCGGCAGCGCCCAGAGGCGGTCGACCGCGTTGATCACCTCATCCTCAACCTCGGGCACGCCGGCCTCGGCCAGCGCGGCGTCGACGATGACCCGCTGCGCCGGCGCCTTGACCCCGAGAAACGTGAACTGATGGCGCATGTAGCCGGTCATCGGCGCGATGTCGGCCGGGATGGCGGCCGCGGCCAGGCCGCGGATGACGGATGCCACGTACGTCTCTGCCCAGGACGCCATGGCCGACAGCATGGCGGACGCCGGCGTACCATGCGACCGTGCCCCGATCCGGGGTTGGTGTGCCGGGAAGTCTGGTCGGCGCGAGGAGCCCCCATGAGTCCCGCCCAGCAGCTGCTCGGCACGCTGGTCCTGGCCAGCATCGTCGCCGTCCTGCTTCGCCTGGTCTCGCGGCGGGCGCCGGTCCCGTATCCGGTCCTTCTGGCGGTCCTCGGCGTCGGCGTCGCCGCCATCCCCGGCGTCACCGTCGGTCCGCTGGGCTCTGACGCCATCCTGCTCGGCTTTGTGCCCGGGCTGGTCTTCGAGGGCGCACGGACCATCTCGCTGCCGGCCTTGCGCCGCATGGCGCGCCCGGTGATCGCTCTCGCCACGGTCGGGGTGGCGGCGACGGTCGGCGCCATCGGGGTTCTGGCCCACTGGGTTGTCGGTCTGGATTGGACCGAGGGAGTTCTCCTCGGCGCGGTGCTGGCGCCGACGGATCCCATCGCCGTCGTCGCCGTGCTGCGTCGCGTCCATGCTCCGGGGCGGCTGACCGCCCTGCTGGAGGGAGAGAGCCTGCTCAACGACGGCACCGGGGTCGCGGTGTTCGCGGCGGTGGTCGCCGCGCTGGACGGGGGGGCGCCGACACCGGCCGGCATCGCAGGACGGTTCGCCGTCCTGGTCGCCGGTGGCGTCCTGATCGGGGGCGCCGCCGGCGCGGCCGCCGTCGCCCTCCTGGCGACCGTCCATGAGGTGCAGTCGGAGATTCTCCTGACCGTCGCGCTGGCCTATGGGAGCTATCTGGCCGCCGACCTGGCCCACGTGTCCGGGATTGTCGCGGTGGTCACGGCCGCGCTCGTCCTGGCCGGATCCGCCCGACGGTTTCCGCAGCTGCATGCCCGGGGGCTCGATGAGTTCTGGGGGGTGCTGGCATTCATCCTCAACGCCATTCTCTTTCTGCTCATCGGCAGCGCGCTCCCACTCCGCGAGGTGACAGCCACCATCGGCTCCGTGGCCGCGGCCTACGGGATCACCCTGGCGGCGCGGGTGGTCACCGTCCACGCCATCCTCCTGGCGCTCGATCCCCTCGGCCGGCGCATTCCGCACCGGTGGCGCACGGTCATCATCTGGGGGGGGATGCGGGGTGCCCTGTCGATCGCACTGGCGCTGGTGATCGCCCAACGACCGGATGTGGACCATCGTGTCGCCGTGCTGGCCTACGGCGTGGCGCTGATCACCATCGTTCTGCAGGGCGGGACCATTCGCTGGTTGGTTCCCCGACCCGCAGAACGTCTGCCGGCGGCCGACGTGCCGGCGAGTGTGACTGCCTCCCCCTGACCCTCGGGTCGAGCGGGTGGGACGCGCGCCCGTCGATGCGGCGGACCTCCCTCGACCCGTGGAGACGGCTCTCGGCCAACCGAACTTGTGCAGTTCGCACAAGAGCGCGAGCATCTGACTCACCCACGACGCCCGTGTCCAGCCGGATGTGGGTCAATTGTCCCCAGACCTGACGCCGCACTGGTGCGAATGTACGGAGACGCGGGCGATCAGTCCGGTCATGGTTGGGGTGGATGCGAACCACCAGCGCCGTGTCGGCGCACTACTGAGGGCAGATCGCCGATGTCGGGACGCAGATGGATCGAGGACTGGAACCCCAACGACGCGACGTTCTGGAACAGCCGGGGCTCTCGCATCGCCCGGCGCAACCTGATCTTCTCGATCTTCGCTGAGTTTCTCGGTTTCTCGGTGTGGCAGTTGTGGAGCGCGGTGTCCGTCGGCCTCAACAAGGGTGGCTTCCACCTGACCACGCTGCAATTGTTCTGGCTCGTCGGCGTGCCCAGCCTGGTGGGCGCCACCGCCAGGTTCCCCTACGGATTCGCCGTGGCCATCTTTGGCGGGCGCAACTGGACCGTGGTCAGCGCCAGCCTGCTGCTGATCCCCACCATCACGCTCGGCGTGCTCGTGCAGCACCCCGACGTGCCCTACTGGCTGCTCGTCCTGGCGGCCGCGACGGCCGGCTTCGGCGGTGGCAACTTCGCCTCCAGCATGGCCAACATCAGCTTCTTCTACCCGGACAAAAACAAGGGGACCGCGCTGGGGCTGAACGCGGCCGGCGGGAACATCGGGGTCGCCGTGGTCCAGTTCGTCGTCCCGGCTGTGATCGGCCTGGGGGTGCTCGGCCTCGGCGCCAGGACGGCGGGGTCGCTCTCACTGCAGTGGGCCGGCTTTCTGTGGGTGCCGTTCATCGCCATCGCGGCGCTGTGCGCGTACTTCTTCATGGACAACCTGCACGTCTCGCGCTCGACCATCAAGGACCAGGCCGTGGTCATTCGCCGCAAGCACACGTGGCTGATGAGCTGGCTCTACATCGGAACCTTCGGCTCCTTCATCGGCTACTCGGCGGGTCTGCCGCTGCTGATCAAGACGCAGTTCCCCGACGTCAACCCGCTCCAGTACGCCTTCCTCGGGCCGCTGGTCGGTTCGCTGGTCCGGCCCGTCGGAGGCTGGCTCGCTGACCGGTTCGGGGGCGCCATCGTCACCTTCTGCAACTTCGTGATCATGATCGCCGCCACCCTCGGGGTCATTTTCACCCTCAGCGTCAAGACGGCTCCAGGCGCCTTCGGCGGTTTCCTGGCCTGTTTTCTGGTCCTCTTCGTCACCACCGGCATCGGCAACGGCTCCACCTTCCGCATGATCCCGGCGATCTTCCGGTCGGAGCGGCTTCGCGCCGCCGCCGGCAAGGGCCCGGAGGCCCTGGCGACGGCGGACCGGGACGGTCGCCGGGAGGCGGCGGCCGCGCTGGGCTTCACCTCCGCGGTGGCGGCATATGGCGGCTTCATCATCCCGCTCAGCTACGGCTGGTCGATCAACATCACGGGGAAGCCCGGCGGGGCGCTGGGCTGCTTCGCGGCCTTCTATGTCACCTGCCTGGCGGTCACGTGGTTCAACTACCTCCGCCAGCCGGTGGAGGGCGCCATCACCCTGGTCGGAGCGCCGGTGCACCCGGCGCTGGCGGGAGCGCCGGCCGTGGCCGGGTCGCCGGCCGTCGCCGGGTCACCGGTCGTCGTCGATGCGCCGGCCATGGCCGAGACCAGGGTCTAGCAGCCCATGCCAACGCCACGCCGCCGGCTCTGCATCGTCGGCAACGGGATGGTCACCGCCAGCCTCCTCGAGGAGCTGGCCTCCCGGGGGGCCGACCACCTCGACATCACCGTCATCGGCGACGAGCCGCACCCGGCGTACGACCGCATCCGGCTCAGCGCCGTGCTGGCCGGGACGTGTGAGCCCGAGGCGCTCACCCTCCTCGACCGCGCCTGGTACCGGCGTCACGGCATGGTGCTCCGCGACGGCGTGCGCGTCACCGGAATCGACCGCCAGAACCGCGTGGTGCAGTGTCAGGACGGCTCGCAATCCTCCTACGACGTTCTCGTGCTCGCCACCGGCTCCGACCCGCTGGTGCCACCGGTGCCGGGGGTGGAGCGGACCGGCGTGCACACGTTCCGCACCCTGGGCGACGTCGAGACCATGCTGGCGGCCGCCGCACCCGGCCGGCGCGCTCTGGTGGTGGGCGGTGGACTGCTGGGGCTGGAGGCGGCGTTCGGGCTGCGCAATCGCGGCATGTCCGTCAGCGTCGTCCATCTCGTCGACCGCCTCATGGAGCGTCAGCTCGACCCCGCCGGCGCGCGCCTCCTGCTCAGCGAGCTGCGCACCATGGGGATGGACGTGCTGCTCACCGCCGAGACCGCGGCAGTGACCGGCAACGGACACGTCGAGGGGGTGCGACTCCGTGACGGACGCACCTTCGACGCCGACATGGTGGTCGTCGCCTGTGGCATCCGGCCCGCCACCGGGCTGGCCCGTGATGCCGGCCTGGCGGTGGGGCGGGGCATCGTGGTCGACGATCATCTGGCCACCTCCGACCCCGCCATCCTCGCCGTCGGAGAGTGCACGGAGCACCGGGGCGCCGTCTACGGGGTCGTGGCTCCCCTGCGCATCCAGGCGCGCGTCCTGGGTGCCCGCCTCTGCGGTGACACCGCCGCCGCCTACTGCGGCGGGACCAGCGCGACCACGCTCAAGGTCGCCGGCGTCCACGTCTTCAGCGCCGGCACCGTCGACGCCGAGCCGCAGGACGAGGTGCTCACCCTGGAGGACACGGGCGCAGGCGTGTACAAGCGCGTCCTGGTGCGCGACGGGCGCATCCGGGGTGCGGTGCTGGTCGGCGACCTCTCCACGGCTCCCCGCATCACGGCGCTGATCGGCGACGGCGGTCTCATCGGTGGTGAGCGACTGGCCCTGGTCGCCGCCCCCACCGGGGTCTCGCCGGTCAATGTCGCCGTCCAGCTGGCCGACGACGCCGTCGTCTGCGGCTGCAACGGTGTGACCAAGGGTGCCATCGTCCAGGCGGTCGCCGAGCGCGGCTGCACCACCCGCCTGGAGGTGACCCGGTGCACCCGCGCCGCCGGCTCCTGCGGCTCCTGCGGGGTCGTGATCGACGCCCTGCTCGCCGCCTCCGGATCCGGTGCCATGCCGGCGGCGAGCCACGAGCCGACCATCTGCGCCTGTGTGCCGGTGACCAGGCGCGCTCTGCGCGAGGCGGTGCTGGCGCTCGACCTGCGGTCGGTCAGCGCCGTGCTCCGCGAGCTCGGCGACGGCGTCGGCTGCGCCCGCTGCAAGCCGGCGCTCTCCTACCACCTCGACGCCATCCGCTGTGGCGACTACGACGAGGAGCGTGCCGCGCGCTTCATCAACGATCGCGTCCACGCCAACATCCAGCGGGACGGCACCTTCTCGGTGGTGCCGCGGATGTTCGGAGGGGTCACCTCACCGGCGGAGCTGCGGCGCATCGCCGATGTCGCCGAGCGCTTCGCGGTGCCCATGGTGAAGGTGACCGGCGGCCAGCGCCTCGACCTCCTCGGGGTGCGCAAGCAGGATCTGCCGGGCATCTGGGAGGCCCTGGGGATGCCCAGCGGCCACGCCTACGCCAAGGCGGTGCGCACCGTGAAGACGTGTGTCGGCACCGACTTCTGCCGCTTCGGCGTCGGCGACTCGACCGACCTCGGGATCACCCTGGAGAAGGCGCTCTGGGGCCTCTACACGCCGCACAAGGTCAAGATGGGCGTCACCGGCTGCCCGCGCAACTGCGCCGAGGTGACCGTCAAGGACATCGGCATCATGGCCATCGCCACCGGCTGGGAGATCTACGTCGGCGGTGCTGCGGGTATGTCCGTGCGCAAGGGCGATCTGCTCTCCACGGTGGAGACGGCCGAGGAGGCGCTGCTTCACACCGCACTCTTCGTCCAGCACTACCGGGAGGAGGCGCGCTACCTGGAGCGGACCTACCACTATCTGAAGAGGGTGAGCATCGAGGCGGTGCGCGCCGCCACCGTGGACGCCCCGGCGGAGGTGCAGACCCGCCTGCTCGAGCGCCTGTCGCGCTCCCGGGCCAACGTTCGCGAGCCGTGGTCGACCGAGGGCTGCGCGCCGCGCACACCGTTGCAGTTCGAGTCGCTGCCCTCGAGCTCCGAGGTGGCACCGCAGCCCTCGGCGGTCCCGGCAGCTGCGTCCGTCGACGCCTTCGCGAGGGGCCACCGCCTGGTGACCACGATCCCGCTCAGGCCCCGATGAGGCGGCATCCGCCGGGGTGCGGCGGAGGCCACGGGAAGGCTCCTCCCGAGGGTGCCCCATGACCCCGATCGTGCCCAGCAGCTTCCAGAGCGCGGTCGAGACCGGTGACGTCGAGGCCCTGCGCGGCATCCTCCGTGCCGACGCCGTCTTCAACAGCCCGGTCGTCTTCGCCCCCTACCGCGGCCGCGACGCGGTCGCCACCGTTCTCGCCGCGGCCCTCGAGGTCCTCCATGGCCTGCGCTCCACCGACCTCGTGGTCGACAGCGACCACCAGGTGCTGGTGTTCGAGGCGCGCGTCGGCGACCGCAGGGTGCAGGGCGTCGTCATCCTCCGGCTCGACGGCGAGGGACTGGTGGCCGAGCTCACGGTCATGTTGCGGCCGATGTCCGGGCTGCTGGCGATGGCCGACGCGATCCGCCAGCGGCCGGCGCCGGCGTAGCCCGTAGGTCGCAGAGGCGGGCGGGCGGGTGTTGCACTCCACGACGGTCAGGGTACGGCCGTCAATGTTCGGCAACCGACACCGATCTCAGCCCGGGTCCATCAGCCCCACGTAGTAGATGCTGACCGCGATCGCGCCGGTGATCGTCTGGTCCTCGGCGTGCCCGTCCGGATAGGTGGTGCGCACGGTCAGCCGGAGTGGCACCTCCTCGTCGACGGGGCGGCGCTGGCCGTCGAGGCGCTGAGCATGGTTCCACTGGACCGCCACCGGACGGTCGGGGAGGGCGGCGGTGCCCGGGACGGTCGCCTCCCGCGACGGAGCGTCCGTGGGGCTGCCGAGATAGGTCCAGCCGACGACCTCGCTGGTGGCCTCGCCGACGGTGGTGCCTCCCACCGTCTCGGTGCCGGGGCGGAGGACCAGGGCGCGGGGGAACAGCTCGAGCAGGCGGCCGCGGATGGTGTCGGCGTGGGTGAGCGGGGGCTGCCTCGGGTCTGGCGGCGGGATGGTGCCGTCGCCCTTCTGACCGACGGGGACGGCGGCGACGGCGAGGCTCGGTGGGGTGTAGACGGCGCCCGGGAGGAGGCCGGTCGACGTCCGGTGATTGCTGATCTGCACGTCGGCGGTCCGGTGGACGACGGTGGGAGCGCCCGCGTCGTCGAAGTCGACGGCGTCGCCGGTGAGGTGCAGGGTGGCGACGGCGGTGACGTCGGCGGTGCGGGTGGCGTCGCCGGCGGCTGGCTGGGGGGCGAGGAGGTGGGCGTCGGTGATGCCCTGCTGGCCGGAGCCGGGGCGGGCGTCCGTCGCGCCGTCGGACCACCGCATCGACCAGGCGGTGTCGCGCCAGTCGAGGTTGGCGAGGCAGGTGCCGTCGGAGAGGCGCTCGGCGAGGTTGCTGGCGAAGCTGGTCGACGCGGTGAGGAGGGTTGGGAGGTGGGGGTCGTAGGTGTCCGGGGTGAGGGTGGCGTCGAGGGAGGTGGAGGCGACGGCGAGCGCGTCGCATTCGTGGGGGGCGAGGCCCGCGGGGACGTGATGGGCTTGGAAGACGGGGCAGATCGAGTAGCGGGAGGAAGCGTGGAGTGAGTCGTCGTTATTGCAGGGACCTACTCGAGGGTCTGCCGCCGCCGGAAAGATCTGACGATCGCCGTCACAGGCGTTGTAAATGTGCACCCCATATTTGCGCTCAAAACTAACCGAATTCACCCAAATCATGTGCCAACGACTATAGAAGCAATATGCTGATGATTTGCGCACGGCCACACGCTGCGAATACGCGACCGGTCCGTTTGACGACTCAACTCTGAGGGTCTCATAGGCGACGTTACCCACGGCGGTTGTCTCGAACGAAGCTGTTCCCCGCGTGACGGGCTGCGGGTCGCTCGCGGCAAGCACGATTCTCTGCGTGATGATGGAGCAAACAGGTGCCAGCAGACCTACGACGAGCAAGAAAGCGCGACGGGTCACGAAGACGTGTAGATGAGCCATGTTGTGGTTGCGTGTTCCATCTCAAATCGGGCCTGATAAATGCCGGTCTCGTGATCGGGTTCACGCGCTCGAAGGCTGGGCCAATCTGCATCATGACCATACAACCGAATCGCGACCGCAACCGTGGCGTGGACCGATGATAGTTGGACACGCCATGAGCTCTCGTCTAAGTCGATCCGTTCCGCGATGAAGTTGTGGTGTGCACTCCTACTGATCGTCGCGGCAATACCCGCGTTCCCGTCAGCCTGAGTGTCTGGCTGTGTCAGTGTGTGAACCGCACTCGTGTCGCCCGTCTTCGCACTCTCCCAATAGGCCTCCAGGTACCGCCGCGCCACCGCCTTCACCTCATCCACCCGGGGATCCGGGGTGGCCGTCGGCCGCGAGGTCACCGGCGCATGCACCGCACCCGCCCCACTCCCACCACCGGACGGCCGAAACGCCACCGCCGCCAGCACCGCGACGGCGACCATCGCCACCGTCAGTGCCGCGATCTGGACGAGGTGCCGTCGAACGAAGCCCTGTCCCACGTGCTTCCCCATGTGCAGTGCCGGCATCAGCCCGGCAACCTACACGGGAATGTAGTACATGTCAACCGCTGACCCCGGGCTGATTCCGGATACGGTCGCCATGTAACGCTCGGGGTAGGGCCAAGCTTGCGCGCCGCCGCCTATGGAGGCTCGGCCTCGAGCTTCCCGTTCGCACCCCACCGGATCCGCCACCCACCCTCATGGACGAGTCGATGGTGGAACCAGCACGTAAGTACCAAATTGTTCAATTCGGTCGGGCCGTCGTTCATCCAGTGCTGGATGTGGTGGGCCTCCGTCCACTCCGGTGGGCAGTCGCAGCCCTTGAACCTGCAGCCGCGGTCGCGGGCCACCAGCTTCTTGCGCATCGCCGGGGTGATCGTGCGCACCGTGCGCCCCACCTCCACCTCGCCGCCGCCGACCGACACGTGGGTGCAGGCCGCGTCGCAGGCCAGGCGCCGGGCGAGCTCGCCCACCACCGGGCCCGCCCAGCGCAGATCACCGCCCGGCGACCCGGGCTCGCCGCGCAGCGTCGCCTCCGACGCCATCACCCACAGGTGGGGCCGCTGACCGCCGATCAGCGGCAGCCGGCGGTCCTGCATCTGGCGCCTGCAGACCTCGACGAGCGCGTCGTGGCGGCGCTGCGCGGCGGTGCGCGTCTCCTGGGGCCGCGGACGGCTCAACGCGTTCAGCACGGTCGTCACTGCCGCACCGCTCTCGGGGYCGAGCCAGCCGTCGAGCCGGAACATGCCGTCGATCGTCTGGCTGACGTGCAGGCGACGCTGCTCGTGCTGGGCGTTGGCGTCGCGGATCGCGCCGTCGGGGTCGAGAGCCTCGCGCAGATGGAGGGTCACCAGCCGGAGTCCCCGCACGTCGAGGGAACGCGCCGCCGGGACGAGGGTCGGTTCTGCCTCCCGCACCCGCTCATCACCGAGGTCGCGGGCAGCATGGGCGATCATCGACGCGTGCTGGTAGCCGATCTCGCCGTCGCGCACCGCCCGGGCGGTCTCGGGCAGCTCCTCGAGGTGCCGGGCCGTGGTCACCGTCTCCGCCGCCGCCCCGCCGGACATCCGGCAGCGCTGCCGCACCCAGGAGACGATCGACACCGCACCCTCGGCGAGGTGACCGCGCTGGCGCGCGAAACACGCCAGCCGGCGGCCGCGCTCGGCCTTGAGCCGGTCGATGTCGCAGCTGAGGGCCACGATGTCCTCGCCGAGGGCGGCGTCCTCCAGGCCGTCGAGATCCTCGGCGGAGACGAGGTCGATCGCCTCGGTCAGCCCGACCGTCGCTGCTCGCGATCCCATACACAGAAGTATATCCGAACATGCGTTCCCATACACAACATGCAGAATCCCAAGCACGATGCCCACCGAGACCGTGCGCCTGCGCATCGCCAACCTCGGCAAGGCGGTGCTGGTCAGCGGCCAGGCCTACCAGGAGCCCAAGGACGCTCTCAACGAGTTCGTGTCCAACGCCGCCGACGAGTACGCGGAGGCGGATCGGCGGGGTGCACGGATCACGCTCCACCTCCGGCGCCGCGGCCCCCACCCCCTGGTCGCCGTGTCCGACGAGGGCCGCGGGCTCTCATCCGACCGCCTCCGCCAGGTCGCCCGCAACCTCTTCGAGTCGACCAAGGCGGGCGACGACCGCACCCTCGGCGAGAAGGCGATCGGGATCCTCGCCTTCCAGCAGCTCGGAGCGCGCTGCGACGTGGTCAGCCGCACCGAGGAGAGCGCCGACACCTGGTGCCTGCGGCTGCGTCGCGGCGAGCCCACCGCCTCGCTCGGTCTCGAGCGGCGCCGGGCGCGGCCCGTCCCCGGCACCACGGTCTACCTCGCCGACCTCGATCCCGAGGTGCTGCGGGTGCTGACCGCGCGCAAGGTGGTCGACTACCTGCGGCTGCGCCGCGGTCCGGCGCTCGCCGCCGGCGACTACGAGATCGAGGTCATCGAGGGCGGCCTCTCCGAGCTCGTCGTCCCCGACCGGCCTGACGGGATGCGCCTGCCCATCGCTCCCCGCAACACGCTGTGGGGCCGCATCGACTGCTCGCTCTGGGTGGCGCCGCCGGACGGCCGCCGGCGCCGGGTCGCCGTGGTCGGCCGTGCCGGCACCACCATCCTCGACGACCTCGCCGGCATCGAGGAGTTCGACGGTCCGCCGTGGACCAGCGACCAGGTCGCCGGCCAGATCGCCTTCCCCGCGCTGCAGCAGACCGCCGGACGCCGCGCCGTCCTCCGCGACCGCGAGGCCTTCCCCCTCTTCTTCGACCTCGTCCGGAGCATCGAGCCGGCCGTCGCCGCCGCCGTCGAGCGGGTCGCGCGCGACGTCGACGCGCAGACCAGCGAGCGGCTCGCCGACACCGTCCGCCGGATCTTCCGCGACGTCCTCCGCGAGCTGGAGGACATCGACAACCCGATGCGCACACCCCTCGGCAGCGACCCCGGCGGCGGCGCCCTCCTCGACCAGCCGCCCCCGGGCGGCGAACCTCCGACACCCGGCGAGACCCCGGACGACGACGACCTCCCCATCCTCGAGCTCACCGAGCCGCCGGACACCGCGCCGCGGAGGGAGCTCGCGGAGAACTCCGACGAGGCACGCCCGTCGGGCCGATCCACACGCCTGCCCAGCCTCCTCCCCGACCCCGACCCCGGGCCCGCCCGGAGCCGCTTCGACCCCGACTCCGGCGTCGTCCTCTACAGCGAGACCCATCCCGACTATCTGCTCGTCAAGGACGACGAGGCGGCGCTGCTCGAATACCTCACCCACCTGGTGGTGAAGGAGTACGTCGTCTACAACCAGCCCCGCGCCCAGGCCGACCAGGTGGCCGAGGAGATGATCCGCATGCTCGTCCGGGTGCGGCGGCACGTGCCGCGCCTCGCAGCGCGCCGCCGCCGCACCGGGTAGCTACTCCCCCAGCGCCTTCTCGTCCATCACCAGCAGGGGCTCGCGCAGCAGCTCGATCTGGATCCCGTCCGGGTCCTTCACGTAGATGGAGTTCGTCAGCCCCCGGTCGGGACCGATGTAGGGCAGGCCCAGCTCATCCGCCCGCGACTTGATCAGGTCGAAGCTCTCCGCATCGACCGAGATGGCGATGTGCTGCACCCCGCCGATCGCCTCCACCCCCTGCTCGAGCCCCAGCCCGGGGAAGTCGAAGAAGGCGAGCAGGTTGCCGTTGCCGATGTCGTGGAAGAAGTGGGTCGAGCCCCTGTAGTCGCGGTTCTCCATCACCTCGACGAGGGGGAAGCCGAGGACGTCCTGGTAGAAGCGGATGGTCCGCTCGGGATCGCTGCAGATCAGCGCCATGTGGTGCACGCCGCGCGCCGTCGACGCGGGACGCTCCGAGCGCGGTCGGAGGTGCTCACGGCGCCACTGCTCGCGCTTCGCCTCGGTGTCGCGGACGTCGACGCTCATCGGTGCTCTCCCGCGGAGTCCAAAGCCTGCGGAGGAGGATAGCGCGCCTCCACGCCCGTCACCGCGTGCTGGCTGACGGATCTGTCAGACGCACCTGACGCGCACGAATACGCCGTTCACGAGCGCCTCCGGCGTGGCTGCTGTGGCGCGGCCGGCTCGGCGATCGGGCCGAGCGAGATCTCGACACCACCGGCGTCGTCGCCGACGAGCTCGTCCACGACATCGCCGATGTCGAGCATCTCGTACATGGCGACGCCCTCGGGAAGGTCGACCGTGCCCGCGACCGGAGCGTCGGGGTCACGCGCGTCCTCGAGGGACAGCAGGTCGGCGGTCGCGGCGGCGGCCACGGTGGCAAGGCGCAGGCCCTTCAGGGTCGGCGGACCCGGACCGCGGCGGGTCCCCTGGACCACGAGATGGGCGGGTGCAGCCGCGCCATCCGCTCCCGTCCCCGGATCGAGGGCGACGAGGACGGCTCCGGCGGGCAGATCCGACAGGTCCGCCGCCTCGGGGAGCGTCGTCGCTCCCGGCGGCAGCAGGAGCAGCCCGGCCAGCCGCATCTCCGCCGGGGCCTCCTCCGGACTGCCGGCCACCACCATGAGCCCGTACGACTGAACCGTGCGGCTGCCCGCGAGGAGCACCTCGAGGTCGTAGAGGAGGACAGCGTCGAGGCCGGCCGGCGCCTCCACGCCGAGCAGCCGCCGGACCTCGTCCTGCAGCCGGGCGTGCAGCGCGCCGGAGTCATCGCGGACCGCTGGGGCGGTGGCCTCGCCGAGCTGCAGGGGCAGGAGCGGCGCGTCGGCAGGAGGGGCACGACGCGCAGACCGCCGGCGCGGCCGGACCGGGAGCCGCGACCGGCCGAACGCGGCGTTCACGGCCTCGATGTCGAACCGGTCGGGGTCGAACCCCTCCTCGAGATACGCCTCCACCTCCTCGCGCTCGTCGCCCTCGAGGACGGATGGGTCGCGGATGCCCTCGGCGATGCGGCCGTAGCCCCACGGGCCGCCGCAGTCCTCGGGCGGGCAGGCGAGCGAGCCGCCGGTGCAGCGGGGAAGCGCGACGCCGGGATCACCCTCCGAGATCGCCTCGACCAGGACGTCGTGTTCCCAGCCGTCGCCGAGGTCGTAGCGGTAGAGGAGACGGCTCCTCGGACCGGGAAGCAGGTCGCCGATGCGCGTCCGGCGCTCGTCCCGAGTGCGCGGGCCGGAGGCGGTCTCGACGAGGCCACCTCCACGCGGCGCCAGACCGGCGGATCGGTGTTGCGCAGGCTGATGCGAAGCCGGTGGACGGTCGCGGCGCTCGGCATGGTCGTGGCCCCCGCGTGGCCTGGACGGGACGTGCGGATGGTGGGTCGTGGCGGGTCGCCCCTACCGAGCCCTCGAGCCCCGCGAACAGTGACGCCCGTGGCAAGGAGGCGCGGGTGTCGCCGTGATCATCGGCCCCTGGAACAGCTGCTGTCCGCCCGCGGCGGCGAGGTGGTCGCGCAGCCCGGCGCCGAAGCCGGTGGGGGTGCCGTTGTAGTCGGACACCAGGCCCGGACCGCTGTTGCAGTTGAAGTCGGTATTCCAGGCCCAGCCGAGGTAGGACACGCCGTGCGCGTCCGCCCACGTCATGTACGAGTCGATGAAGCCGTGGGCGCAGTCGTTCTCGCCGAGCTCGCCGGTGACCACCGGGACGGACGCCGCCACCGGGGCGATCTGCGCGTCCCAGCACGCGCCGGTCACGCAGGAGTTGAAGTTGTACAGGTGGAGGCCGGCGACCGTCTGCGCCGCGGAGTCGCGGGGACGGTGGGCCGGCCAGCCGGTCAGGTCGTTGGCCCAGCGCAGCCCGCCGAGGAGCACCGGCTGCGTCGCACCGGCGCCGCGCACCGCGTCGACCAGCTGCTGCATCCCCGCGGAGCGCCAGGGCGCGCCGACGCCGTTGCCGGCGTTCACCGTGCAGCCGTCGCGCCAGCAGGTCCACGGGTCGGAGGTCTGGGCGTTGGCGCTGTCGAGGAAGGGCTCGTTGTAGAGGTCGAAGACCACGCCGGGGTCGGTGCGGAAGCTCTGCGCCACCGAGCTCCAGAAGGCGGGGGCGTGGTCGGCATCGGCCATCGGCAGCTGGGTGGTCGCCTGCACCGTCCCGGGCGCGGTCCAGTGGAGGTCGAGCACCGCCGCCAGACCAGCCTGGTGGAGGCTGGCGACGTACTGGTGGATCGCCTGCTGGTAGGCGGCGCCCGACCAGGCGGCGCCGACGCCGTTGATGCCGAGCCAGCAGTCCTCGTTCAGCGGGACGCGGACGGCGTCGGCACGCCAGCCGGCGATCGCCGCGATGCTCGCCGGGTCGCTGGGACCGTCGAAGATCGCGTTCCCCTTGACGCACATGTACTCGGTGCCGGAGCGCGAGACCCCGAGCAGCCGCACCGTCGCCCCCGAGGCGGAGACGAGGTGGTTGCCCTGGACGCGGACGCTGACCGGCCCGGTCGCGGCGCCCGCGGAGCGGAGCAGCCCCGGGGCGACGGTGCACGCGCCAAGCCCGATGAGGAGCGGAACGGCCAGCCAGAGCCGGCGCCGGAGCACGGCACGCATCTCATCCCTCCCTGCTCTCTTCCCTTCCCTGCGCCTGCGCTGGCCGCGCGGTCGACGTCGGGATGACGCGCCGCGCGCAGCCGCCTGCGCGCGGCGCGATCATCTCACGGGTGGCCGCGCCGTGGCCGTCAACCGTGTCGTGAATCAGGCCGGCCCGGCACCCGTGTCGAGCCCGGTGCCGGCCGCGGGGCGCGGCTGGAGGGGTGCGCCCAGCTGGCTGGCGAGCTTCTTGGCCGCCTTGTCCTTCGCCTTGAGGCTCGGCTTCTTCACCTGCTTCTTCGGCGCGCCGCGATGCTTCTCGCTGCCCATGGATGTCTCCTTCGTCAGACGCGGCCCGGCGGTCGATGGGCCGGATCCCATCATCTGAATACCACAGCGGGGCACGGGACCGGCGGGCGGGGTCGGGAGAGGGCGCCGACGACCCTGCCGCATCGCGGTGCCGCCGAAAACGGCCACGGTTGCGCGACGGGCCGGCGGGGTGACGGCACCGTCATGAGTCCGTGGCGTCTCCTCGACCCTCGAGCCGCCCGGCCTTCCGTCCTGCTACTCGCGGCCCTGCCAGTGCACCGCGGCGAGGGCGGCGAGCACCCGTGGCGCGGCCAGGCCGCCGGGGAAGGCGACGTCGCAGTCGACCCAGGTGGGTGCGAACTTGCTCTTGAAGCGTGCCAGCGAGTCGTACCGGTAGCCGCCGGCACCGTGCCGGTAGAGGGTGGCGCGGACCCGGTGCGCGACCCGGCCGTCCGGAGCGCTGCCGGCGGCGTCGCGCATCGGGACCGAGCCGAGCGAGGCGGTGCGCATGCCCCGGCTTCGAGCCTCCTCCAGGGTCTCGGCGAGGCAGAGGTCCATGGCGCCGGCGGGCGCCTGCGGGCTGCGCCGCACCAGGTCGAGGGCGATGCCGTCGGCGCCCAGCGGCAGCCAGGAGCTGAACGCCTGGATCCGGCCCCCCGCGTCGCGCACCACGGTGAGCCACGCGCGGGCGTCGACGGTGTCCTCGAGGCGCCCCAGCGAGAAGCCCATCTCGCGCTGGCCGTGCCGCTCCAGCCACGAGCGGGAGACCTCGTCGAGCTCGCCCTGCAGCAGCGGCCTGGCGGTCGCCCAGGGGAGCACCGCCGCGGACAGCCCGGCGCGGCGCGCCCGGCCCACCTCGCGGCGCAGGTTGGCGCGCTGGGGGCAGGCCAGGGTGAAGCCGGCGAGGTCGACGATCGCCTCCTCGCCGAACTTGACCAGGCGCAGCCCCGCGGCGCGGTAGGTCGCGCGCAGCGCGGGCGACGACTGGTAGAAGCAGGGGTCCCACCCCTGGCGCTCGCAGAGGGTGAGGAACTCGGCGATGGCGCGCGGCTGCGTACCGGCGTCGGCGAGCGGGTCGCCCGCGGTCACCGCCACCCGGGCGGCGACGCGGAGCCCCACCAGGGCACCGCAGTCGAGCTCGACCACCTGCTTGTCGGGGCCGGCGGCGAACGACGAGATGTGGGTGTGGCCGTGCATGCGCTGGGCCCGCTCCACGGCGCCGCGTGACGGGTTCAGCAGCCGCGGCCGGCGGGGGACGCGGCGCATCACCGCGGCGACGGCGAGGCCGCCGACGAGGAAGGGCAGCGGCAGCGGACCGGCGAGGGGATGGGCGCCGAGCACCATGACCGCGAGCTGCGCCGCGACACCGGAGAGCACGATGCCACGGCCGGCGGTCACACCGGCGCAGGGCAGCCGGATCCACCGCGCGAAGAGCACCAGCGTGGTCACCGCCATGGCGCTGGCCGCGACCGCATACCACGGGTGCAGGGGGCTGGCGATCAGCGCGATGAGCGAGCCGGTGAGCATGCCGGCGCTGAGCCACCAGGTGTCGGCACGGCCCATTCCGATGCCGGCGGCGAGCGCGAGCACGCCGAGGGAGATGGGGATGACCGCCTCCGGCTCGAGCTGCGACCCGCCCACCAGCCACGAGGACGCCGGCTGCGCGAGCACCAGGGTGGCCCAGGCGACCAGCAGCGCCAGGGCGGCGAGCCACCGGATGCTGGCCGCCGGGGGCGCGTGGCGCGCCGCCAGCGCGCGCGGGGCGGCGCTCATGGTGTGGCCGCCGCCACGGGCGACGGAGACCCGCTCGCGGACGGGCGCGGCGCCGGGGAGGCGCTCGCGGAGGGCGACGGGCTCGGCGACGGCGCCGCCGGGGGAACGCCGGGAGCCGGGCCCCAGAGCGTCCCCAGCCAGCGCAGGCTGCTGAC
>JRHI01000801.1_pt1 | contig 31400 bp, 21 predicted proteins | sample 215371 | NCBI WGS metagenome assembly JRHI01 (sample SAMN02929681, study PRJNA255918) | sediment metagenome | biome: cave system; feature: Ice Cave; material: Sediment; isolation source: sediment from deep within a dark volcanic ice cave with no known source of... ...
GCTCACAACAGGGTTGCCGCGTCAGACGCTGCCAAGCGAGCCGTTATCTTCGAACCCTCCCCCACCGACGGTCTTCCACCACTCCGAGTCCGGGCGCTACTGGGTCTCCGGCCAGGCAAATTTTATTTTTCAGTGGCATCCGCGCTTCCGCGCGCCATATAGCGGCGCAAACAGCTTGCGACCCGAAGCCGAACACCAAGTCTCACGTCTTTTCACCTTATATACCGGTTACCAGCTTACAAAAAATACAGAGGTTCTCTTCGCCCCGGAGAGTACAGGCGGTCGCGGTATTGGCGACGCGTTGGGGTTGGCCGGCTTCACCAACCTCGACGTCGTGCGCAACCCCGAACTTGGCCCCAAGCCCTATGTATCGAGGCTGATGATCCATCAGATTATTCCGTTTAGTAGCGAGCGCGTTGTCGCTACACGTGGACCATTGTCGCTCGCGACGGAGCTTCCGGCTCGGCGCCTGGAAATTCGTTTCGGAAAGATTGCGCTCGCGGAATTTTTCGACCTGAATACCGTGGGCACGGACTCCCATTTTCAGTTTATGAATTGGACCGTGGATAATAACGGCGCGTACGATTATGCTGCCGACACACGCGGTTACACGGTTGGCGCGATATTCGATTACGAGGCCCGCCGCTGGGGCTTGCGATACGCGGAAACGCTTATGCCCAAGGTAGCAAATGGCCTTAACTTGGATGCCAGGCTAACGCGCGCCCGTGCCGAAAATATCGAGTTTGAGCTTCGCCGTTCTGTTTTTGCAGATCGTCAGGGCGCACTTCGTTTGTTGGCTTTCGTTAACCACGCAAATATGGGCAGCTATCGCGAGGCCGTGGAAGACTTTGTCGCGGGAAAAACGCCGGCTCCGGATATTACCGCACATCCACTGCGCACGACGGTTAAGTATGGATTTGGAGCAAATTTTGAGCAAGAACTCAACGGTTGGTTAATGGCCTACGGCCGCTGGGGCTGGAACGAGGGTCGACACGAATCTTATGTATACACCGAGGTGGACCAGACGTTCGCGTTGGGCCTGGGGTTCCTCCCCAAGCAGTGGAAACGCAAACTCGATCGCGCTGGGGTGACCTTCGTTTCCAATGGTATTTCGCATGACCATCAAACGTATCTTGCATTGGGCGGGCGCGGATTTTTGCTGGGCGACGAGAATCTCAACTATGGCCGCGAAAATATTCTCGAAATGTATTACACGATCCACATTTGGAGTGGAGTCTTTGGCTCGTTCGACTTTCAACACATCCACAATCCCGGTTATAACCGTGATCGTGGGCCAGTTACAGTTCCCGGATTGCGCCTTCATATTGAGTTTTAGGAACGTATTCGCGCTCGTTTGCACTAGAATCTTTTGGCAGAAAATCCTCTCGAGGTGGTGACGAAATGTTTCAGAGCGATCTGCTTAAAGGCCGTGCGGTTTTCATTACCGGTGGAGGCACAGGACTAGGACGTTCGATGTCGCTGCGTATGGCGCAGTTGGGCGCGAAGATGTTCCTGGCTGGCCGGCGGGAAGAGCCTTTGCGCGAAACAGCAGATGCCATCACGAAAGCTGGCGGTGCTTGCGGCTTCGCTACCTGCGACGTGCGTGACCCGCTTGCCGTTGAAGCAGCTATTGCCGCGGCAGAAATGCAGCTGGGGGAAATCGACACGCTTATCAACAATGCCGCCGGAAACTTTATTGCGCGTACTGAGAACCTATCGCCCAACGCATTCAACGCCGTGGTGGGTATCGTGCTGTACGGAACTTTCCATTGCACGACGGCATTCGGGCGCCGATGGATAGCTGCCCAGCGTCCCGGAACGATTCTTAACATCGTGACCACATACGCCGCCGCCGACTGCTGCGGGTCGGGATTTGTCGTACCTTCAGCGTGCGCGAAAGCCGGCGTCCTAGCGATGACCCGCTCTCTTGCTGTCGAGTGGGCGCGCCATCGCATTCGGCTCAACGCTATTGCGCCCGGCCCGTTCCCTACGGAGGGTGCTTTTTCCAGGCTGATGCCTTCGAAAGAATATGAAGAGCACGCTAAAAACGCGCATCCGATGAAGCGTTTCGGCCGTCATGAAGAACTTGCAAATCTGGCGGCGTATCTTGTCAGCGAGCAGTCCGGCTACGTTAACGGGGAATGCGTTGTGATCGATGGCGGACTCTGGCTGCGTGGCGCCGGCGAATTCAACGACCTGGTCGATTTGCCCGGCGTAGCGTGGCAGTCCATGGAACAAGCGCGCAAGCGGGTTTGATAAAGATCAAGCGAGGAAGCGCTGCGCTTTAAACTTACTGTGGGAGAGCGCGCTTGCGCAACTGGACTCGCAACTTCAGCTCGCCAACTTTTTTGGTGCCCGCTGTAGCGCGCACGATAATGTCATGCTCATCGTGCGCGCTAGCATCTACGCCAGCGATTGCCGGCAGATCGATGTCCGGATGAATTTCCGCATCTTCTTTGTTGCGCAGAAGATATTTTGTGTCACCCTTTAGCTTCCAATCCGCCGGCATCTCCACGGAGAGCGTGAAATCCTGTTCGCTTCCCAGGTTATTTCGAATGTATAGCGGAACATAGAAAGTGGTCTTTTCCTGCACGGCGATCTCGGGCGGATCGGCCTGGGGAATATACTCCAGGCCATGCACTCGCCGAAAGCGATCGTAGAAACCCCAAGGCCCCGCTAACTGGAAGGTAAAAGCTTCCTCTTTTATTTTGTCGGCTGATTTTTCGAGGTGGGCGCGCTGCGCAGGAAGTTCGAGCGCGCCAACCGAAATTCCTTCAAAGATGTCCCCCGTAACGCTTCCTCCAACCAGCGATTTTCCCAGGACGAACCGTCGTGGGCTTGCCCACCAACTGTCCGCAGCCATTTTTTGAAGTTGCGCTTCATCCATTTTCGCAATTGAGTCGATGTAGGCCTTCGCCTGCGTTTCGTGAGCCATAAAAGATTGCACTGCCAGCCGCCAATAAGGAAGATTACGTGACTTCGAAATGCCGGTCGTGGAATATTCAGGTCCTTTGCCCTTGGCCTCGCTCGAACTCCCTGCTGCATAATAAATTTTCTTTGGCTGCCAAGGATGCAAATTCTCGAGAAATGGTTCGAGCCGTCGTGTCGCACCAGCAACCTGCGAAGGAAACACCGTAGGATCGCCCGCTAATTCAAAGGCTTCGGTTGCAATAACCCCCGCGGCTTGGTGGTCGCCATGATTTTCGCCGATGAATACGCCAGGCAGAAGCGTCAGAATCACCTCTGGACGGGTTAGCCGGACAAGCCTCACAGCTTCTTCGAGCGCTCTGCCGTGGCCCCAGCTTACAAGTGACTGCAGGACGTTCTGACTTGCGGTATCTTTTCCACCTAAGAACCAAACGTTGGTGATGCCAATGGTAGCGAGTGCGCGGCGGGCCTCGATCTCTCTGACATCTGCGAGTGCAGCCGCATGTTCGCTGCCAGCGGTGTTGCTGCCATTTCCTCCGCGCGTTCCGTAGGCTACCGCGACCCGCTTTCCCTCATCGAGCGCGCGTGCCAAGTAAGGGGATGCGATGCCTTCGTCGTCAGGATGCGCGATGATGAGCAAAATGTCCGTCTTGTAGCGCTCGTCCGGGCCAAGCGGACGGACTGCAGGCCCGTTTTGTGCTCCTGCGGCGATCGCGAATAGAAAAGATAGAAAAGAAAACAGCGCGAGCTTTATCTTCAAATACACGAATGTCTCCTCAGTATTAATCTTGTACGAGCTGGCGGCCCGAGCAAAAGATTGTAACTCAAAGGTGGGGATACCGTGCCTACGTCGAAATTGCATCAGATAGCTGCTCAAGAACCGGGGCATCACAATATTTATTTAGAGCGATAGTCGGTCGTGGTACGTGATGAACAAATACTGACGTAGCTAGAAGATTTCTTCGGTAAGGAGCGCGAACTGGCCGACCTTGGAGCCGTCGACGTTGAGTCCAAATTGAACGAGGTGCGGATATAGTGACAGTTCAGCAATTGCTCGCACATTCGACAGCTACCTTAACCATGCGCTAAAAGCACACAAGTCTCGTATCAAAGGCAGCGGTGGCGGAGCTCGTACGTTTGGTGGCGCTTTTGTTAAAGTCGCATCAAATCCAGCAGTAAAATCGGCGCACCGTCACAAATGGCGATCTAACCCACAGGATACGCTACAATTAAAAACGGAGGAGTGGCCGAGTGGTTGAAGGCGGCGGTCTTGAAAACCGTTAGGCCCGAAAGGGTCTCGGGGGTTCGAATCCCTCCTCCTCCGCCATGGGGCAGCGTCGTCTGAAACTTCGGAACTCGGCTATTATCACCAAATCCGCTTCGCTTTAGTTCCCGTAAATGTTTTATCGATTGTCCCTGAGGGAGAGGAAGTTTCATCCTGTCGGACCTCGTTTATCTTTAGGCCACTGAAAGAGTTGTTGGAAGCCAAGCGTAACGGCGAACCGTTAAACTGTATCTTCGCATCAGGAAACGTTCGCCGTGCCTTTTTCCCTAATCAACCGACGATTGTTTGGTGCGTGGGCGCTTTTTGCCGGCGCCTACGTAGGCTTAGTGATATTACTAAAACCTGGGCCGTCGCTTACGGCCATAGGCGACATTGCTTTATGCTTCGGGCCATTGCTTGCCAATGGTGGGCTGCTGCTGAATGCAGGTACGTTTAATTGGAGACGTAATGCTTTCTGGATGTTGCTAGCCCTGAGTTGTACGATTTGGATGGCCGGACAATTCGGGTGGACATACTACGACGTGTACTTACACAAAGCCGTGCCGGCGATATTTGGGAGCGATATTGTAATTTTTCTGCATGGCGTACCGACGATGGCCGCCCTGGCGTTACAGCCCCATGAGCGCGGCGCTGGACGCAATCCGGGCTATCGATATCTAGATTTTGTTCTACTGCTACTCTGGTGGGTATATCTGTTTCTTTTCATGGTTACCGCCTGGACGCAGGTCCCGTCGAATGTGGCCCTATACGTCCATAATCTGAACTTGCTTTCACACATCCAAAATCTAGTCATACTCGCCGGCTTTGGAATGTTGTGGTTGAACGCGCGCGGCACTTGGCGCATAACCTACGCGCACCTGTTTGGCGCGGCGAGCACGTACACGCTGGCGTCACTACCAATCAAATTCACGATTTTGTCGGGCAGTTACTATGCTCGGAGCCTTTACGACCTTCCCTTGCTCGTATCATTTATGTGGTATGGCACGGCCGGACTCATCGCATTTCAAACAACTACGGCTGAAGAATTGGCTCTTACGAAGCGCGAAGAGAAATCTGAACGCAAGAGAACGCCTAATGATGGGGTTTGGCCGGCCCGCCTGGCAATGGCAGCCGTATTGTCAATGCCGGTGCTGGCAATCTGGTGCGTGAGGCTAAGCACCGACCCACCACAAGTGCAAAAGTTCCGGCTGCTTGTCACACTGGTGGCGGCGATTCCCCTTAGCTTCCTGGTGTTTTTACGGCAGAATTTACTCGATCATGAGCGTCAGCATGTAATTGACGAATCGAATGCGACAGTTGAGAACATGAGGCGGATGCAAACACAGCTAGTGCAGTCTGAAAAACTCATCTCGCTAGGCCAACTTGCCGCGGGTGCAGCGCATGAGATCAATAATCCACTTACGGCGATTCTCGGTTACTCGGATTTGCTGGCGGCTGACACCTCAGCAGGGGAGAGAGCCAAGTCGCTGGCGATGAAGATTCGAGATCAGGCGCGACGAACTAAATCTCTTGTCAGCAACTTGCTGAGCTTTGCGAGGCAGGTTCCGACAGAGCGGACGCTTCTAGATATTAATGCGATCGTGGCAACTGCCGTACAGCTTCGCGCGCTTGACCTGCGAGGAGATCGCGTTCGGATTGACACTAAGGCGGAAACCGTTTTGCCGGCAGTGCGCGGCGACTCAAACCAGCTCTTACAGGTTTGCTTTAACATAATCAGCAACGCGATTGATGCACTGGAAGACGCAGGGGGAGGAGTATTGACAGTCAAAACTCAACGGGAACGCTCGAACGTTGTCTTACTATTCAGCGACACGGGCCCGGGAATTAAAGAGCCCAATCGGGTTTTCGACCCTTTCTACACGACGAAGCCGGTAGGCAAAGGCACTGGATTGGGATTGAGCATTTGCTACGGCCTGGTTCACGAGCATGGCGGAACTATCACCTGCTTTAACGCGGTAGGCGGCGGCGCAACGTTCCGGGTCGAATTACCGGCCGTCTTAGCATTGTTCTCGACGCGCGACGCGTCGATGCTTGTTACGCAATCCGGCTCAAAACCCTGAAATCATCTCCCAGCACAACAATCCGCAAAGGCGCGCTGACGCGTCGCCTTCCGGACGTGTTGAAACGTGCGTTCCTGTTCCTCGATGTTGTAGGAGTCCCGTCGGGGTCTGAAGCGCTGAGTAAATAGCGAAAATCCCGACGATGGTATATCCGAGAACTTCTCGGCGTCTCTTCTTCCCCTACTATGCTAAATATTTAAATGAAATTGGTCCGACCGCGCTAAGCTGATACATTGGGCACAAATCCACATGTACACAACGTTCTACCAACTGAGAGAAGAACCATTTCGATTATCCCCTGATCCGAGATTCGTACATTTGGCCGAACCTTACCGCGCCGTACTTATGGCGCTGATCGAGGGAATTCTGCTTCGAAAAGGGCTTATAGTGGTGTCTGGACCCGTCGGAACGGGGAAGACCACGCTCCTCTACAGCGCCCTGCAAATACTTGCATCGCAATCTCAAAGCAAAATGTTTGTAGCATCAGCTTTTTTAGTGAACCCGATATTGACTACCGACGAGTTTGTAGAGGCCCTCCTAGAGGAGTTTGAAATACCTTTCACTATGGCTAGTAAGGCGCAGCGCCTGACTGCTCTTCATCAAGTGCTGCTGGAATTGCGACAGCGGGGCGGAACAGCGGTTTTATTGATCGATGAGGCGCACCTGTTGAGCCAAGAAGTTCTCGAAGAGATTCGGATTTTAAGTAATTCCGATAGTTATCGAGAAAAGCTCCTTCAAATTGTGTTGTGCGGCCAGCCTGAATTGGAGTTTTTAATCCATCAGCCGAAACTGCGCGCTTTGGAGCAGCGAATTGCTGTACGAGGGCAGCTTCGAGCTCTCAGTGCTGTGGAGACGCGCATCTATATCGCAGAGCGGCTTCATGCAGCTGGGCTTCGCGGCCCTTCGCCTTTTCCACATGCTACTCTAGAAGTACTTCACCAGTTTTCACAAGGCATACCGCGGGTCACGAATCTGTTGTGTGACACGTGCCTATCGATTGGGTTTGCACACCGGTCGAGAGAAATCGGTCTCGATATCGTGAATGAAGCTGCGCAGGCGCTAGATCTTTTGGCAAGGCCAGAGTAAAGTCTCTAAGATTATTTATAGAACTAATGTTGATCGAGAGTGAGCGTCAGTCCGTTTTTGCCCGATCCTCTTCATTGAAGATGGCCTCATCGATACGTGCTCGTAGCTTTTCCGCGAGAGTTTGGACGTACGGTTCAACGAAAATGCCGCCGGGGTTAACGGGCAGTTCTATCATTTCAATTCCGCCGGAAGCTAAACCGTGCCATCCCATATGCGGATCTCTTAAGTGTGCATACTGTCTTCGAGGCTTAAACACCGTTATGTTTTGAGGATAAAGTTGAGGAATGTAAGAAAAAGCAGCATCTTCATTAATGGTTTCTAAAAATACATCTGACAGCTTCGACCGGCTCCCCAGTGCACTCTTCTTGAGAAAACTTGACACCTTTACACAAAATCGCTCAACCTCTCTTTCGCAAACCCCCTGCAGCTTCTTACCCAAGTAAGCAAGCTGCTCCTTCCAGCTAAGTCGCAGAATATTTACTGAATGGAATGTAATCTTTTCTTTCGCGTGAGTTACACTCTCACGAAAACTTAGCCGCAACCGAACACCATGGAAATTGTGCGTATCGATCATAACCAGCAGCGCGACTTGCTTTCCGTGCTTGAGAAGTCTCTGGGCCATTTCGTACGCTACTTGCCCCCCCAGACAGAAACCACCGAGATAATATGGACCTTCAGGCTGCAATTCCTCGATCTCTCTTAAATAATGTGCCGCCATATCCTCGACAGTGCGAAGATAATCCTTGCTGCCATCTAAGCCCCGGGACTGCAAACCATAAAAAGGGTAATCAGAACCCAGACAGCGGGCTAAATCGCGAAACAAAAGGACGTTGCCTCCTGCGCCATGAACGCAAAAAAACGGCGGTTTACTACCTCGCGGTTGAATGGGTACCAGTGAAGACCAAGAATGAGTCCAACCACGTTGACGAAGAATATCAGCCAACCTCTCGACGGTAGGTCCCTGAAGAAGGACGGACAAGGGTAAATTTAGGCCCGTGATTTTTCTAAGCTCGGAGAAGAGACGCACAGCCATTAGAGAATTTCCGCCAAGATCAAAGAAATTGTCTCCCAGGTTCACCGGGTGAACGCCCAAGGCTTTCTCCCACAGTTTGGCTAATTGCAATTCCAAGGTGTCTCGCGGCGAGGACGTCTTTGAAGTCGTTCGCGAGATGGTGCACACAGGGGCGGGCAATGCTTTCCGATCCACTTTTCCATTCGGAGTAAGCGGAAATCGATCGAGGAATACAAAAGCCGAGGGCACCATATATTCCGGCAGCCTCAAGCCAAGAAACTCACGTAGAGCAGCAGGTTCTAGCGGCACCCCAGGCTTGACGATTGCATAGCCGACAAGACGCTTCTCTCCTGGGGTGTCTTCGCGTACTGCTAGCACACAATTCTCGATCGCGGAATGTTCCTGTAGTCGAGCTTCAATCTCACCCAGTTCTATCCGGTAGCCCTGAACTTTCACCTGTAAGTCTTCGCGTCCCAGGAACTCGATGTTGCCGTCGGGCAGATAGCGCCCCAAGTCGCCGGTTCTGTAGAGGCGGAGTCCGGATTTGGGGTCCCGGATAAAACTGGACTCTGTTTTTTGCTCGTCGCGCCAGTAGCCCTTAGCCAGTCCGGTGCCGCCAATGTAGAGCTGGCCGGGAACCCATGCAGGACAAGGCGCTTGCATTTGATTCAGCACATGGAAAGTCTGATTGACCATGGGCTTGCCATAAGGAACGCTTTTCCAATCTGGATCTATCCGTTCTATGGGGTAGAGTATTGACCAAATGGAGGCCTCGGTAGCGCCTCCCAAACTGATAATCTTGGCGTTTGGCAAGACTCGCCTAATTTGACCCGGTAGGCTCACTGGAATCCAATCGCCGCTCATCATGATCAATCGCAGAGATTGGCCGAGCGCATTCGAATCGCCAACTTGGTCAATAAGCAGCTGCATCAGGGCTGGGACGGTATTCCATATCGTAACTTTCTCCGAAGAGATGAGTTGCATCCAGTGCGCAGCATCCTGCGCCAGGTCTGCCGACGGCATTACAACGGTCCCCCCTGCCGCCAGCAAGCCAAAGATGTCATAGACGGACAGATCAAAACTTAATCGCGAAAGCGCCAATACCCGGTCGTCCGGGCCGACGTTGAAACGCCGGTTTACGTCGACAACCGTGTTTGTTGCGCCCCGGTGATCAATCATGACTCCCTTGGGCAAACCGGTCGAACCAGAAGTGTAAATGACATAAGCGAGGTCTTCTGGTTTTTGCCGGCGCCGAGGAACCGGTTCTCCGGGATCACCAGGTCTTAACCGATCAACGGCCAAAACTTCGATCCCAGGCAATACGCTCAGGCGGTCTTGCATCGTAGATTGGGTTAATACAACCTTCACCTGGCCGTGCCCGATAAGGTAGCGCAAACGCTCGGCCGGTAGTTCAGCGTCAATCGGCAGGTAAGCGCCACCGGCGAAGTGTATTCCGAGGACCGCAACAATCTGCTCCCATCCCTTTTCCATCACTACCGCGATAAGTTGGTTCGGCTTAATGCCTCGATGAAGTAAGTGTTCTTCAATGTGGCAGGCGAGACCATACACCTCCTGATAGGTAAGCTCGCGTGTGGGTGTAGAGACCGCAATCTTATTGGGACGGTCGCTGACCTGCCGGAGAAAAAGCGTATGCAACATCTCACAGGGTAAAGGGGCTTCAGTGTTGTTAATATGCTGATGCAATTCGATCTGAGCTTTGGGAATAAGCTTTCTCGCATTGTCAGCAACGTTGCGGTTCCAACTTGCGTCGTCGGAGGCTAACTGGCCCAGGAGAGCTTTATAGCTGTTGAAAATGTCGTCCAAGAACCCTTCAGGAAACAACTCCTCTACGGCATCCCAGTTGGAAAGTAGTGCTCCAGCATCTTCTCGCACGATATTATCAAGCCATACTTGCGGAGTCTGAGTAATGCCGTAGGTAATCTGGCCCAGAGGAGAATGTATTTTCCCATCATGACGTGAGGTGTCGAGATTCAAAAAGCTGGTGAAAACCACGGGCATGGTTGTCCTGAGCGATTCCCCGTATATCCGGGCCAATTCCCGGAGGACTCTGATACCAGTAAAGTTTCGATGATCGAGATCACTCCAAAGCTGCTGCTGCAGACGCCGCGCCCGGACTTCAAAAACTTCGGGTTCCGAATTATCCACAGCGAGCATATTCAGGGACGTGAAGTCCCCCACGATGTCATTGACTTGCTTGTGGATCGGAAGGCGGTTAAAGAGTGTCAAATTGAGAGTGAATTTAGGGCTCTTGCTCCAAACGCTTAGAACCTCCGCGAAGGCAGCCAACAGCACACTAGGCGCAGTAAGTCCGGCCTGGGTGGCCCGCGCTTTCAAGCGATGCCACATTTCCGGTTCCAACCTAGCAGTTCTCCGTACGAAGCGGGGCTGCGAAACGGCGCTAGGATTTTTTGCTAGTGGCAACTCCGGAGCCGGCGGCAGGAGTGATAGACGAGCGTTCCAATACTCCCGCGCGCGCCGATATACATCTGAGCGCTGAAACTCCGTTTCTGTCTGGACGTAATCACGAAAAGTAATTTCAAGCGGGGGAAGAGAGGCATCGGGATTGCGGTAAAGCTCAGCGAATTCCTGAATCAGAATCTGAATGCTTCTCGCATCCAGTATCAAAAGGTCCAAGCTGATGTGAAGTCTTGCCAACCGATCCTGCAAGAGACAGGCGCGCACCTCGAACAGAGGCCACTTATCGCTGGGCAGTACATCGTGTGACATGTGGCTACGAACAGCCTCTAACTGGGAAGCTGCAGCTTGAGGGTCCTGGCCTCGCAGATCCAAGACAGCAACGTTATAGTGGGGCACTTTTTCGAGGATTTGCTGTCGGCCATCCGCCAAGACAATGGCGCGCAGCATGTCATGCCGCTCGATCAAACGCTGCAAGGTTAGATTGAATCGCTCAGAATCAAAATCAGCAAACTCAACCTCGGAATAAATGTGGCATGCAACATTACCCAACTCCAAAGAGTCGCCGCGACCGATCCAGTAGGCTTGCTGAATATCAGTGAGGGGGAATGGGTCAAATCGACATTGTGGCAAAGGAACAATTACAGGCAGCGGAACATGATCCGAAGACCCGCCTTTTCGCTTCTCGATAGCAGCGGCGAGCCGCGCCACAGTTGGAGCCTCGAAAAGGCAGCGAAGCGGTAATTCGACCTGCGTGGCCTCTTGCACGCGAAGGATTAGCTTTGTGGCAAGCAGAGAATGCCCACCTAACTCCAAAAAACTATCGTGTAGGCCGACATGCTCAACTCCGAAAACTTCGCCCCAAATCCCCGCAAGCAGAGTTTCAGTGGGGGTCCGCGGAGAGGCAAGATTCTCTTTAAGACCGGGCGCTTCCCTGAGCCCAATCCCATTTCCTCCCACCCGCTGTCGAAGTTCATTAAGGAAACGAGCTGCTTGGCGGCCTTCTGAAAGTTGGTGGTCGAACACCAAGATCAAATTTAAAAGTTCTTCCTGCGTCGCAACTGATTGAGAATCGCTGCACACTGCGAGTATGGCCGACTGTCCTTGGTTAATCAGAGGTTGAAACGAGTAAACGCCGTCGCTCGATAAATCGGTGATGGTAAACGTGCCCCCCATTAACGAAAGTGCTGAAATTTCATTACTGAGATACTGGACCAGAAACTCCCGCATCTCCTCTGCTATCTCAGAGGCGGTCTTTTTATCCGCGTCGCGAATTACCGGCACGATCAAGCCACGTCCCGCATCAAGTGCGAACCCGATATTTATTTCCTCATAATAATTTACGCAGCCAGCTGAGTAGTAGGCATTGAAGATCGGGTATTTCCGTAGAAGACGCGCTACCTCAAAAATTATTAAAGCGGTAACTTCAATTCGGTTCCCGGTTTCCTTTTCGGCTGTGGCGTGTACGCTTTCCGCGTTGCACCTGACGGTTACTGTTGATGGGAGCGTGTTGCGGTAAGCAGACCACAAATATTTTCTTTCTAGATGTTTGCTTCGCGGCAATCTTTCCGTTCGAAATGTAACTCCTGAGGCAGCGACGGGCCCCGCCGTAAGATCTTCGGAGATCTTGGAAGATATTAGATCTTTCTTGCGGGCCATTTCCTCATGCACCCGCTTAAGGACGTCCTGTGAGCGGACAAGGCCAACATCCTTGAATTGACTAGGGTCTAATCCCCATTCATCGACCAGTTTTTGGGCCTGCTGAGTGAAACGTGTACTTTGTTTTCCGGCGTCTGTTAAAGCAAGCATTTCTGCCGCAGGCGCTGCATTTTTGGACGACTTTACGGCTTGCACTGGGGCCTGGTCAAAATCTTCGGACGCGCTGGATTCCACGAGTACGGAAGTGTTGGGCAGGTGGGACTCGGCTTGTTCGCAAATGTAACCGAGGGCCTTGCCGATCTCGACGTCCTCGCCCTCGTGGAACGCATACCTAAGGAAACCACTGGCGGGGGCGGCAATTTCCATATTTGCCTTGCTCGTTTCAACCTCTACTATGGACTGACCCTTCTCAACGATAGCGCGCTCGGGAACGAGCCATTTCGTAATGCGGACGGAATCGTCGTTAACGTTATCGCGCAATACGGAGATTGGAGTCACACCAGTCATTGGTTTGTGAGCTCCAACACAGCTTCTATCACATGTCTTTCGGCGGGCAAAAGATCCTTCTCGAGCACTCCGCAAGACGGTATGGGATGGCGGGGAGGGCCCACTCGTCGAACCCGCTTGAGAATGCCTGGAGCGGATTCCTGTACCTGCGCAATTGCTTCGGCTCCAAATGCGGCAAAGTTCTGCCCTTCTTCAACCACTACCATTTGACCTGACTGCCTGATCGATTCGATGGTGGGCCAAGGGTTAAAGGGATACAGCTGAATTGGGCATATAACTTCACAAATGATTTCAAATCGATCAATAAGTTTATCGACGGCTTTTTCCACTTCGGGAAGTATGCCGCCGTAACAAACTATAGTAACGTCAGGCTTACCCTCCGGACGTAGTCTGATTGTGGGAAATTGCTCATCGGTCTGTTCCCAAACAAACCCCGGAAGCGCTTCATTGGAGACGCGATTCCCATAGAGAAGTTTATTTTCAATAACGATGACAGGCCTATCGATGGATAAAAATAGAGTATCGAATACAAGGGCGGGATCGTAACGATGATTGATCGCGAGCACAAGCGTGCCAGGTATTCCCAGAAAATGTTTCTCAAGGCTTTGGCTATGCGTTGCACCGTAACCACGTCTGCCCCCCATCGGAGTCCTTACGATCATTGCGACCGTGACGGCCTCGTTGTACAGATAGCGGAATTTCGAGGCGTGGTTAATTAATTGATCCGCCGCCAGAGCGAGAAAATCTCCGAACATGATTTCACAAACGGGCAAAAGCCCTTGGAGCGCTAAGCCGCTTCCCACTCCGACGATGGCTCCTTCGCTGATTGGAGTGTTGCGTACCCGGCCTGGAAACTCTTGATTTAAATTTTTCGTGACCTTGAACGCGCCCCCATAGGGACCTTCAATGTCTTCGCCCAACAGGATAATTCGTTCATCGCGGCGCATGTTGCGCTGAAGAGCGGCATGAATTCTGTTAACGACGCGGTCCGAACCCTCGATGAGAGTGGGTAGCCAATTTATTTTACGATATGCGGGAACATCCTCATCTACAGTCCCTGGTTCGGCATACTCGTCGGCACCAGCCTGCGCTACCGACTTATTAATTCTTTCATCAATTTCAGCTTGAATTTGTCGGGAAGGTTCAGGGTTTTTCGCATTAAAAATCGTAATTGGATCCTTTTCCCAATAGCTTTGCACCTCTTTTGGATCCCGATCATCATCGCCCTTGGAATGGGCCATCAACCGATAGGTATCAATTTGTAAAAACACCGGCTTGCCTTCCCTGCGAACGAATGAAACGCAATCGGCGGCAAGTTCAAGCAATTCTTCAGGCATCCATGTTGTACCGTGCGCTGTCTTAATACCGAACGCTTCGGCCCGTGCACAAATATCACCAGCCAGTGTCTGTCCCTGCGGCGTACTCTGGGCGTAGTAGTTGTTTTCAAGAACAATCAGCAGCGGCAAACTCCATTTCGATGAGATATTAAAGGACTCATAGACAGCGCCCTCACCGAGGGTCCCATCGCCGATAAATACCACGGTAATGTTGGAACTCTTGCGGAGCTTTTGCGCCAATGCCAGGCCCGCGGAAATGGGTACGATTCCACCCTGCACCCCACTGCTAAAAAATTCCGGCGAGCAAATGTTTTGACTTCCGCCACGCCCTCCGCAAACACCTGTTTTTTTACCCATGACCTCGGCAATCAAACCAAAAACATCATCGGTTCGCGCAAGGTAATGGCCATGCCCCCGATGGTTGCTGTAAAGGAGGTCGCCGGAATGCAGTGCTTCGGCGATCGCGATGCCGGTCCATTCCTGGCCTATACACGTATGAACAGTGCCGAAAAGTTGTCCTTTGGAAAATAGTTGGAGCAGCCGTTGCTCAACACTTCGAATAAGCATGGCTCGGGCGTAGAGCTTTAACCGATCTCCAACAGAGAATTCACGCAATGTTGTTCCGAGTCCAGCCACGGCTACGAGCCTTTACTCTATGGTTCAGTTCCGATCGCTTCGCAGTTTGATGTTAGATCAAGAATTGATCGCCAGCCCTTGCTACATAGATTCGAAACGGTATCGGCCAGTAAGCTCGCAGCCGTTCCCCACCAGCAAGGCAATGATTACTGCCTCGCTCTGTGCAGAATTCTGCGTCTAAGGGCGCGCGACGCGAAGCCGGTGCCAGCTATGAACCGCAAGAGTGGTCCAAAAGTCCAGGCTGCTGGGGCACCCAGAAAGTGGAGCCCCGGTGCCGAGCTCTCGAACCCAGAATCAAGTCGGGGATAACCATTTATCATGTCCAAACGCTCCAGCAGGGATGGCGCTAAAAAGCTGTATAGAGCAACATTCACGCGATATCCCGTGGCTAGAATAACGTGATCCACTTTTCGCTCGAGCCCCTCGTTAAGTTTAACCTGAAGCCGCTCTCCATCTTCCTTAGCCAGCACTACAGATCGCTCCAGAATAGACATTTCACCGTTACCAGGAACATGCCGATAAGAGAAAACGGGCCGAATTGCACGTTGGTCCGACCAACTCTTTACGCGACGCGGTAATCTTCGAAACAAACTCGGCTGCTGGATAATAAGACTTAATCCTGCAGGGCCAACGTCGCCTTGTCCATAAAATATCTTCTTTGAATGACGGATCAAATCAAATAAGTGCGCCCTCTCCCACCTTCAGAAAGTATCAAGGAACGTTATTGGCAGGGCTGGTAAACCTATGCTCCACAACTAATGCACTTGAGTTGCCAAAGGCACCTTTGTGGCTTTAGCAAACGATTTGTTTTCAACTATTTACAAGGATATCGGTAAGCGTGAAGTGTATTATTCGGGACATCGTGGAAAAGATTTTCCTAATATCGAACGGCGGCGTCTTTTGGAATCCGACGCGTTGCTGACCCGGGCAATGCTATAAGCCCCGTTCCCAGAGGGAGCAGCACGAGCGGAATGTAGATTTGAACCCTCGCCTCGGGGATGGGCGAGACGGACAACAGCTAGTTTACTCTCGTTATAATATCCGGAAGGTTTCCATCGGTGAAGGTTTCCCGCAACTGTGCTCGCCAGCCGGGCAAAACTATCCCAAACACGCGACGAAGCTTCTCGTTGGAGAGTAAGGAATAGAGCGGTCGGCGCGCCAGAGCCGGATGTTCAGTTGATGCTATTGGAACCACGCTCTCGCAAACAAGCTGCTTACCCTGACTGATTGCGGAGAGCCATGAACTATGTACCTTTGTGTTTGAAAATTCCCGTAGGATAGCTTCTCCAAAGAGACGCCAGGTCGTCTGACCGCCTGCAGTAAGATGGTAAAGGCCGCTGAATTCCGCCAAACGGGCGAATTCGAGTCCTGACGCGTAAAGTTGGGCAAGAATGCGGTAAGTCGCTGACGCGATCTCCCGGCTCCAGGTCGGTGCCCCTACTTGGTCATCCACTATACGCAATTCTTTCCTCTGTGACGCCAGCCGTAGAATGGTCAGAAGGAAATTCTTTCCCCTTGTAGCGTACACCCACTCCGTTCGTAGAATTAGATGAGGAAAGTTGAGCCTTTGAATTGCTTGTTCTCCGGCCAGTTTAGTCTTTCCGTAGACGTTGATCGGAGCGGTGTCGTCGGTCTCTTCATATGGAGTCCTTTTGCTCCCGTCAAATACGTAATCCGTCGAGTAATGAACCAGGAAGGCGCCGAGTTTCCTCGCCTCTTCAGCCATTGCGGCAGGAGCGTCTGTATTAATAGCGCGGGCGAGCCCAATGTCTGTCTCTGCTTGGTCCACTGCGGTATATGCCGCCGCGTTCACGATGATATTGGGACGAACCTCATGAAAAACACGTTGAATCGCACTCCGATCAGTCAAATCAAGTTCTTGATGGCCAAGTGCGATGGTCTCGCCGAGGTAGGGCAAAAGATACTTCAGTTCCCAGCCCACTTGACCGTTTCGACCCGTCAACAGAATTCTAGGCCGCTTCATGGCAGATGTACTTCGGCAGCGATTCTTTCGGAATTTTCGACAAAGGCGGGTTTTGTCTATCTTTTTCGGAAACGATCGGAGAATCACATCCCCAGAGAATCTTCAAATCGGGGTCATTCCATAACAAGCCATGCTCATCGGTCGGATCGTAAAAGTCGCTGCACTTGTAAAGAAACTGAGCGGAATCTGAGAGGACCAGAAAGCCGTGCGCGAATCCTTCCGGAATGTAGATTTGGTTGTGCGTCTGGGCGGACAGTCGTGCGCTTACCCACTTGCCAAACGTAGGCGATCCGACGCGAATATCGACGGCAATGTCCAAGACCTCACCTTCGATTACGTGGCACAGCTTCGCTTGCGGATGGTGAAGTTGATAATGCAGACCCCGGAGGACGCCCCTATGGGAATGCGAGTGATTGTCTTGGACAAAGCTCTCTGATATTCCTAAACGAGCGAACTTTGTCTGGTGATACGTTTCCAGAAAGAATCCGCGGGCGTCTTTTAATACCTCTGGCTGGATTAAAAAAACACCCGGCAAAGCTCTCTCCGGCGATTCAAGGACGACCTTTTCCGCGAGTATCGCTTGGGGAGGCATTCGAGCTAACTCGCTTAATGCCATTCGGTCGAGGATGGTACTGAGGAATTAAAGCCACTCAAGCTCGATCGTTCGGACCGCGAATTGTGGTTCGCGGAGGCGATGGCCCGCAAAGCTGCGTCTCTGTTCTCGTAGTATTTTTCATAGTAAGAGCGATAAACGCCCTTTCGCACGGACGCTATCCAAACGGAGTTATTTCGGTACCAGTCGACTGTCTGGCGCAATCCCTGCTCAAGAGGAATAAGAGGCTTCCATCGGAGTTCCTTCTCTATTTTCGATGAATCTAACGCGTAGCGCCGGTCGTGCCCAGGACGATCGCCTACGTAGCGCATGAGGGATTCGGGCTTATCCATCAGACGCAGCAGCCGGCGAGCCATGTCTAGATTTTCAAGTACATCCGCTCCGCCGATATTATAGATTTCTCCGATACGGACTTTTTCAAGTACTGCCAGGATTCCGCGGCAGTTATCTTCGACATGCACCCAGTTGCGCTCTTGTCGACCGTCACCGTAGATAGGCAGTGGCTTATCATCAAAGGCATTTGTGATCAGCAAAGGCAGAAACTTTTCAGGGAATTGGTGCGGTCCATAGTTATTGGAAGAGCGGGCGATAATCCCGGGAAAGCCGTAGGTCCGAATGAAGGAGCGGACGAGCAGGTCCGCGCTGGCCTTCGACGCAGCATAAGGACTGTTAGGCTGCATAAAAGCCTTCTCATCGGAAATGGATCCGGGCTCCAAATCGCCATAGACTTCATCCGTGGAGACGTGAACGAAACGCTGGACGTTTAGCCTCCGGGCAACTTGCAGAAGAACGAACGTACCGGTGATGTTCGTTTCAATGACCGGGCCGGGTTCGTAGATGCTCCGATCCACGTGTGACTCGGCGGCGAAATGAACGACAGCCTCACACCCGTGCATCGCCGAACTTATTGCTGGCGCGTCGCATATATCGGCTTTAACAAAACGGTAATTTGGATCAGACGCGACTGAGGTCAAGTTGTCCAGGTTCCCCGCATAGGTCAACGCGTCCGCGTTGACAATTTCATATCCCTTGCCAAGAGAGAGAACGTGCCGAACAAAGTTCGAGCCGATGAAGCCAGCTCCACCCGTGACCAAAATTTTCATAATTAGGGTTACGCCCCGGCTCCCCCGACGGAACTTATCTCGAAGGTCATTTTATTGGCGCCGCTCGCCGCAACTAGGTTATTCGCTCGGAGCAAGGATTCGAACGTACCGGCATCGGTCCACCATCCCTCCATTATCTCGTACGTAAGTGTTCCTTCTTCAATATAAAAATTGTTGACGTCGGTAATTTCGAGCTCGCCTCTTCCCGATGGTTTCAAGCGGCGAATCTTTTCAAACACACTGCCATCGTATAAATAGACTCCGATCACGGCATAGTCCGACTTTGGTTTTCTCGGTTTCTCTTCAATTCCCACGACGCGGGTTCCCTGAATCTCAGCTACGCCAAAGCGCTCCGCATCGGGCACGCGCTTAAGGATGATCTTGGCGCCGCTACCCTGCCTCTCAAAAGCGTGAACTGCAGAGGTGATGTCATATTCGATAATATTGTCACCGAGGATTATACAAGTCGGGCCGCCGTCAGCAAAAAAAAAAAACTCAGCTAGACTTAGGGCCTGAGCAATACCTCCTTCGCCCTCCTGATACGAGTAGTTCAGGTGCTTGAGACCAAACTCCTTACCATTACCCAACAGTCGAAGAAACTCTCCGGCATTCTTACCACCTGTCACTAGGAGAATATCGCGGACGCCAGCGTTCACAAGCGTTTGAATCGGATAATAGATCATCGGCTTATCGTAGATGGGGAGCAAATGCTTGTTCGTAACCTTGGTGAGAGGGGTCAAGCGGCTACCAGTCCCGCCTGCCAAAACCACACCTTTCATGACCCACTCCTTCGGTCTTCAATTTCCCAAATGGGAATATTTGGTCGAATCAGTATCGTTATGGCCTCGGTCTCTTGTTCCACCGAGCCGACGGGTAGCTTTTTCCCCAGAACTATGGTGAATAAAGAGGAAAAGGCGTAGTCGAACGGTGCACATCAGTTAACAGAGCAATTATTCCACCAAAAAATTGGAGCCCTCATCCAAGAATGATGGCAAAGTTTTCTGCAAAGCTAAAAAAACAAAAATCTAAAAGATCGCGAATTTAACGCCCCGCATTTCGGAATCAGTGTCCCTCGCGTCTCCGCCTGTCCCTACGGACGGTTTGTGCGAATCGCACTTCCCTGACCCACGATTACACCTCAGACCAGTAGTTCAGAAGCTTTCCAGAACCCACACTTCCTATGTGATGAAAAAAGACGAAATATGCACACGCATCCGCTTGCGGCAGAACAGTTCGGGAGTACTTCTTTCTACTATAGTGTGCGCTGGGATGCTAGCGCTAGCGGGATGCACGGGTCTTACGAGTGCCAAAAATAAACCAAATCCCGCGCCAAGCCCGTCAATTTCAGTGGAACCATCGGCTATCTTCTTTGGTAGCATTGAATTAGGTACCACCAAGACGCAAACTCTGAGCATCGCGAACTTAGGAACCGACAACTTAGTGATCTCGCAAGCCATCGTGGCAGGAGACGGATTCAGTGTAGGCTCACTCAAAACGCCGCTAACCCTTGGACCAGGGCAATCCTCTAGTTTTGCAGCTTCGTTCACACCTGAGCGCGCGACTACCGCGGCAGGCAGCATCTCTCTACTGAGCAATGCGTCGGGTTCCCCGACACAGGTGCCAATAAGCGGCATCGGAAGGGCGGCCACGTCGCAACTGTCAGTCAGTACGACGAGCTTAAACTTTGGAGATGTGACGGTTGCCACCAGCAGCAATCCAGCGGCGGTGACATTAACCAATACGGGGAACAGTAGTGTTACCGTTTCTCAAATCAACGTGACGGGCGATAGGTTTCAGGCTAGCGGCCTTTCTTTTCCATTGAATTTGGCGATCGGGCAAAGCGCTTCGTTTAGCGCCCTCTTTGTTCCGACTATGGTGGGTAGCGTGGTCGGCAGCTTGGCAGTTATCAGCAGCGCCACAAATTCGCCGGCGGCAATCCTCCTCTCAGGTACGGGTGTCCAGTCACAGATTTCAGTTGTCCCTGGCAGCGTCGGCTTTGGTGATGTGCCCTTGGGTTCAACAAATTCACAAACGTTGACGCTGAGCAACCCGGGGAGTGCCAACTTGAGTGTGACACAACTCACTTTGAACGGTGCTGGCTTCACATTAGGCGCCATTGCGCTTCCTTTTGAAGTGGCGCCAGGTCAGTCTACTCAACTTATGGTGAGCTTCGCACCCACCGCAAGCGGCACCGCGAGTGGCAGTCTCTCTTTGATAAACAATGCGCCGTCTTCCCCTGTCACCATTGCTCTGAGCGGTGTTGGCATTGCTCCAGTCCTTCAACTTTCAGCAAATCCGACTGCGATAAATTTTGGGGACATAGTCTTAGGCGGCAGTGGGACTCAATCAGTAACTCTAACTAATACCGGAAACTCCAATGTGAGCGTCTCTCGGATAACCGTGACAGGGAATGCCTTCAGCGTTAACGGACTTGCACTCCCAGTAACATTGTCCGCAGGACAAACGGCGAGCTTCAGCGTGGTGTTTGCTCCGATTGCTGCTGGGGGTCAGGCCGGAAGCGTGACGATCCTGAGTACAGCTTCGAATTCTCCACACACCATTACTAGCAGTGGCTCGGGGGTTCAACCAGTATCTCATTACGTCACGTTGAGTTGGACTCCAAGCACGTCAACTGTCGCAGGCTACTATATTTACCGCGGCGCTGCGATAGGCGGGCCTTATGACAAACTCAACGCCATTCCAGTCGATGCGCCAGCTTACTCAGATACTACAGTGGAAGCTGGGGCGACTTACTTCTACGTGGTGACCGCTGTTGACGGAGCCGCTATAGAAAGCGAGCATTCCAATGAGGTCTCGGCCTTCATACCAACGCCTTGAATTGCGAAAACAGCTTGAGAGCCTCGCGGTCGGGAAGAATTCAGAGCGAGTCGACGGGTAGACGATTCACCCTGTGCGAGTAGCCCCTTCTTCGAGTACTACAAGTACAGACAACAACCTGTACCATTTGTGAACTTCTGGCCAGTAGTTGCGCCCCGCAACGAACCGTACACTTCTGTCCGGTGGCTAATTTATGAATCGGATGCGCTTCCTACCCCGGGGGATCGCCTGCCGGATTTTGCAAAGACGAGAACTTAACTGGGCGCGTCTCATTTTTTTTCTAATTCTATCCGGAAACATCTGTCTAGTAGGATGCTCCGGATTCACAATTGCCACTTCGGAGCCAAAGTCACCCCCCATAAACCGCGGCGCCTCCATTTCCGTTTCCTCGTCTAGTATCGCCTTTGAAACCGTTCCATTAGGAACCACGAAGACCCAAAATATACAACTAAGTAATACTGGCGATTCAAACGCAATTATTTCCAAAGCTATGGTGACGGAAGCAAGCTTCGGTTTGGGTTCGTTAGACCTGCCCCTAATGCTAGCACCGGGACAATCCAAAGCAGTCAGCGTAAGCTTCGCGCCCACCGTTGCAGGGGCTCTGACTGGAAGTCTATCCCTCACGAGCAATGCACCCAATTCGCCGCTGATCGTCGCTCTCAGTGGTGTTGGAGTCTCCCCAGTTCCGCAACTATCGGTGAGTCCTACCTCAATCAGCTTCGGGGAAGTTATTATGGGAGGTACTGTCAGCCAACCGGTGATCCTTGCCAATACTGGGGATTCCGACGTAACCATTTCCCATGTTGGTGTGACGGGCGCCGCATTTAGCCTCTCTGGTCTGGCATTTCCCTTTTCATTAGCACCTGGACAGACGGCTAGCTTTAATGTGGCGTTCAGCCCGACGGGCGGGCATGTAGGCCACGTCTTTACTGGGAGCCTTTCGGTTACAAGCAATGCTCCCTCATCGCCTTTCACCGTTGCATTGAGCGGGGCTGTAGTTGCTCCCGTTCTGCACCTTTCGGCAAATCCTCCCTCACTGAGCTTCGGTAATGTTTCCGTGGGCAATAGTGCCAGCCAAATGGTGACTCTGACCAACAGTGGGAACTCCGATGTTGCCATCTTTCAGATCCATGTGGTGGGAGGGGCTTTTAGCGCCAGCGGCTTGGCGCTTCCTGTGACCCTATCTGCGGGAGAGACTACCGTCTTCAGCATAGTGTTTACTCCCGCGACTGTTGGCGCCGATGCGGGTAACATCAAAATTCTCACTACGGCTTCGAATTCCCCCATCAATATTTCTACTGACGGTACAGGCTCTGTGGCCGTTGCCCATTCCGTTTCACTAAGCTGGGATCCAGGTACGTCAAGCGACGAGGGATTTTTCATCTATCGCAGCACGCAATCGGGGGGCCCCTACGCCAAGCGGAATGAAGCTCCGATATTTTTTGGCACTTACCTGGATTTGGATGTACAAGCCGGTATAACCTACTTCTTCGTAGTTACCGCGGTTGATCAACAAAGCGATGAAAGTGAATTCTCAGATGAAGTTTCCGTGACGATACCTTCGCCTTAGCCATAACCTCTCCATGACTGCGCAGAAGTAGCCATATCCTGTTTCACTAGCATATTCTTACTTTTAGCGTTTTGCACGCCGGCGAATTTCGCCACCGAGCGTCTACCCGTGGCAATCGCTGTAGGAGATTTCAACCGTGATGGCCCCTTGGACCTAGCCGTCGTCAGCGCGAGCTCGCTTCCGGCAGGCACAGGTCTGTTTTCGTGAGCGTGGCCGATCTTAACGGCGACGGAAAACTCGACATCGTTTCCGCCAACAACGGATCAAACAACGTACCCGCCTTTATCAATAACCGGCCCTAAGGCAGTAAGCTGATTAGGACAGAAAGGGTGCCTCCATTATTAACCGTAATTAAATCAAGGATACCGGTCAGCCGGAGATCCTCCGCGACGATAAACAAGGGGTTACGTCCAACAGAGACGAAGCTTGGTGCTTCGAAGCTTCCGTCGCCTTTGCCGAGGAGAATGGCCACGCTATCGGTGTTGCCTTTCGTAACTGCGATGTCCAGTATCCCGTCGCCATTGAGGTCGCCTGCAACCAGGCGGGTAGTATTATCCTCCATCTCTGTGTAGTAGACCTGCTGGGGTCGGAAAGTTCCGTCGCCATTGCCCAGAAACACCCATACCGCGCCCCTGGTTCGGCGCATGGATTGGCTATAACGATCGAGTACCGCCAGATCCAGCTTGCCGTCCCCGTCGAAGTCGCCTGCGATGATTCGGTCCGGGCGTGCGGCAAAAACGAAATTGGCGGTCAGGGGCATTTGGAAGGCACCGGTGCCATCTCCGAGAAAAATTTGGAGGTCGAAGTCACGGCTCACCGCCAAGTCAACATTTCCGTCGTTATTAAAATCACCGACCGCAACTGAAACAGGGCCCGTTCCCGTTGGAATGGCCTGGTTATGCCAAAATACCCGTCGCCATGGCCCAGGGCAATGAACAGCTTGTTTGATCCCGGGTCGGACATCACCAAGTCGAGTCTGCCGTCGTTATTTAGATCAGTCACGCGGACTTCGGAGAATCGAACCCCAGGCTGGTCGATGAAGAACCACTGGAAGGTACCGTCGCCCCGGCCCAGAAATATCTCATATTCGCCTTTCGTAGTTACAGCTACCAAGTCCACCAGACCGTCGCCATTAAAGTCGCCAGCCGCAACGGAAACGGCGTGAAGGGAACCACCAATACGCTGGGGGGCGCCAAAAGTGCCATCTCCATTACCCAGCATTATAAAGACTCCTCCCGTTCCGGGAGTAAAGGGATTGCAACCTACCGCAAGGTCTGGGACGCCGTCTCCATTGAAATCATCCACGGCAAGCGCTTCTGGATTGTTACAAGCTAATACGTCGGTGCGCGTGAAAGAGACCGGTTGGGCAGAGAGGCTAGGGACAACAAACCCTGCTATCAAAAGGAGAGTTGCCACCGAGGCGAACAAAAACTTGGGGGATTCCTTGGGCCATCGAACGAGCATGGACGGACCTCCTAAATCGAGCTAAGGATTGCGATTTACGATCGCTAGGCAAACATCTCATCAATAAAGCCCGTCTTGGGGCACAAAGTCATACAGCCGTTCGTGTATTAAATGATTATCTTTACAGGATTTAAATTACAGAGTGTGAAGCTTTAGATGAAAGAAGACTTCCACAACTGGGGTCCTATGGTGAGGCAATTATGAATCGAGCAACTTGCCCGCAGGAAAATCTATGCGGTGAATAACCGACAGGTTAACGTACGCGCAGGCCTTCCCCTCAGGATGGAGCTGGATGCGCTAAAAGCGCAGGTCCGTCGCTGACGGCGCGCGTCTATCAGCTTGAGCAACGAAGCGACGGTACGTCTGTCCCGACGCAGCAAGTAATTCCTCTGTCGCGAGCGCAAGCCCGATGAAGTTTGCATCGGGTCGTTCGGGTAAGAAAAATTAAATATCTATTTAACAAAATCCAGAGTGGGGAAATAGTCCCAGTTAACGATGGAGGCCCGGCATGAAAAAGCCTTGCTAGCCGATATGTTTGTAAAGCAGGCTACCCACTGCCGACAAAAAACTATCGGGGACATGCTCAAAAATTTGCTTAGCAGTTCTTAGCCCCCACTCTCCACCGAGCGGCTGAGAACGGCCCCCAGGGAATCTGGCATAGGTCAACGTCGATCGTCCAGCCCCCCAGCGATCTTTAAACGTAATTAGGCCGCTGTTATCTTTATCTGAGCGGCCCAAGTCAAAAATCTGCAAACCGCACTTTTTGGCGTCTTGGATCGCTCTCCAGAACAACAGATGTATGCCACCCAGATTATGAAAACGGACATCAGAACAACCATATTTATACACGAGTGTGGTTTTGTGGCGAAGGGTCAAGATGCTTGCGACGGGTTGGCTGTTTTTAAAAGCCACGCGGATTTCGAGCGGCTCACCGAAGCACTTAACTAGAGCGCTGAACCAGTTTCGAGGTTGCGGGGGCAACTGATGGCGTCTCCGAGTGAGTAATTGTAGACGATAGAAAATGTCAAGCAACCTATCGGAGCGGCCAACTTCTTCAGTTAATCCTTCGCGCTCTGCGCGTCGGATTTTTCGCTGTATTGAATCTTTGTGGAAGTCACGGAAAATCGTGTCCAGATGCGGAGTTATATCCAGCTGGTGAAAACAATAAGTCTCAGTATTTTGGAAAAGGGAAGCGGTAAGGCCCAACGAATTGATAGGTCGTATCTCGATATAACGCCAACGTTTCTCTGCGTATTGCTCCTGAAGCGCTTCAAGGAGATTATGAAGGTCTGCAGCCTGGTCAACTAACGTTGCCGAGTGATCGGAGAACGGAAGCGAGACCAACCGGCGTCCTGTTATCCAGCTATCGATCTCGCAAAATACAAGTCCGTTCTGCAAATGCTCGCCAGGTGCCGAGGTTGTATACACTACCGGTTTATAACCATAAGTTTCATGAAGAGCCGCGAGCCACGCAATTGTATGGAAAGCAGATGCGCGCGAATGCGTTTCTAAAAACTCACTCCAGCGACGGTCCTCAAGAGGGTTGATACAGTAAAATGTCATGTCCCTTTGCCGAGTGCATCCGCCCGCCCCTTAAATTTTCGGCCCGATATCGTCCCATGCGACCGGAGACGAAGGAACATCTCATACCTCGGGTCTGGCAGCGGCATTAGGGAGCCGCTGTGCCAGCATTTTAATGCGTGATTCCGACCGCCTGACGAGAGTGAGGACGAAGGCCAACAACAAAAGGCCAAGAAGAAAAAACACAACGCCTCCGCGATGGTGCAGCTTTCCATGAAGGAAGCTAGGATCCACATAAACAGCGAGCGTGGACAAAGTAACGATGCGCACACCATTTTTCACCACCGCGATGGGAAGCGTAAGGATGCAAAAAATAAGTTTCCCCCAGGCGGACCTTAAAAAAACGTGGCTTGCCAGGACGGCCGTAATCAGCAGAGCGAGGCTCGACCGGATCCCGCTGCACTCTTCAGCCACACGTATTGTGACGCCCGGTAGAGTAAAATCGAAGCCCTGTTGGAAAACGGGAACTCCAAAGAGCTTGAAGAGCATTGCCGCCGTCTGAGCGCTGCCCTTCTGGAGCAACAATATTACCGCCGCCAGAAGCGGTTGCGGAATGGGAACCATGAAGAAGAGAAATAATAACGGAAACCGTGCTGCATAAAGTGCTTCACTCCCAAAAAATAATGCAAAAATACCCGTCCAAAGAAAAAACAGACCGAGCATCAGAATAGATAACAAGTTGCCTGAACTCATGACCGGCTGATTCAGCAGACCCGCTACGAAGATCATCCCTCCTAATAGAAAGAGTACACTTCCCAGCCTCAAACCAGAGGAAACCTTGGAAAAAATACTTCTCCGTTCCACATAGATAAGAAACAGACTTAGGATGGGAATTAGGGGGATATGCGAGTACGTATCATTCTCGAAGAAGAGCACGGTTAAAGAACGGAGTAAATTCCAGGCTGCGGCTACCGGCAATGCAGCAATAAGTATAAAGCCTATAATACGGATGAACGTCTCACGGTCTTTGTGGGCCGCCGTTCGTTTTCTTATAATGTTTGCGCTCGGTTCCATCGATTATTGGTAAAAGAGAGGGTTGCCAACAAGCTAAGTAATTTCGTAAACCAATTGACCGCGATCCAGATGGGCATAAGCCAATCGCGCATTCTCTTTCCCAGGCCCTTCAATTACCCAACCATTTCCCTGTGGGACAAGTCTCATCTGATTTCGTGCTCGCCACCACCGATCAACATCCCCAGGCAAAGCCATCCATACATTTTCCTTGGCAACTAGGTTGCGCAGGTAATCGAGGAGAGCTTCATAAACCTTTAAAGCACGCCGTTCAAAGATATAATCTGGGTGCACGATGAAACTCATCAAGCCGTGTTTTTGCCTGATGATCGCGTATTGTTCTTTCCACAATCCAATGGAGTATTCGTTCAAAATATGGAACAGCGAGTAGTCTTGCGCCATGGTCAATGGAATCTCCAGTATGTTCCCAATAAAAAAGGGCATGACCGTGCAGCAGCCCCCGCGCTGAGGCTCGAGATGACCTACACAAGGCACTGACATATCGTAGGAAAATTCGAAAGCGTCATACCAATCCTGATTTCTATACATGGCGCCTGAACGAAATCCGCGTGTTTGATATTTCCGAACATATTCATTGATTTTCGCGGCGCTGCGGAGAAACTCTTCGCGCTCTCGAAACAGGGAGCCATCATGGCTTAAGTCGTGAATGTTAAACTCAAATCCTCGTCCACGAATCTCATTGACATATCCATCCGGTACTTCATAACGTCCCTCCGGCACCACCTGGAAAGAGGCTTTAATTCCGTAGAATTGATCTAGGTCCATTAGCATCGGAGTACGGTCGCGGCCAACCGACGTCTCCACATCATGCGTCATGATCAAGCAGTTTCGGGCTCCCTCCGGCCAAAACCAGATGAACGGCATTTTTGACACTCCCCTTGCATGCATTAAGAGGCGCAAAAATTTTTCATGAAGCGTGTCGACGGTGTTGTCCACCGGCCATTTCGGAAAACTGAACTCACGCCAGTCATTAAAATAGAATCGCTGAATTAGCCGGCGAACCGAGACGGGAAGCAGCCTTCGAACGGTATAGTACATTTTTCGGACCGAAGCGCGCCTGCCAAATCGATTTTGTGAACTGAAGAGAAGGCCAGCATAACGTTCGCGGCGCAGATTGCCTATAATTTGTGCAGGATCAAAGGGAAGATAAATCTCAGTACCCTTGAAACGCACCGCTTTAGAAGCGTCGTATATATCGTGGCGAGCAAACTTCGAGGTCAATCCGGATTTGCATCTCCCGTAGCAGATTGTTCCCGAGCCGAATCGGAAGAATCCAGGCTCCCCTGTAATGTTTTCATGGGGAGGGCGGCCGTCTAAGTTTGTCGGTAGCCGATAGTACTTGCTGAGTTGATCTTCCATGTTTCTATTCAACTGTTTCCTTGCAGGCCCGTCTTCAAAACATCCCTAAAACGAGTTTGAGAAACTTCGTCAGACACAGATTCTTCTGGTTGGGACTTTTTAATTTTCTTTCAATTGCACCAGGCGGACTCATCCGAAGGCGAAACGCTAGCGTTTCAAGCCTTGAGATAGTTGGCACTCCGGTCAGTGCGCCCAAAAAATTTCCGGGCCTCGGCTAAAGCACACTATCTTTTGTCAAGTAAATCACGAGCTGGCCAACACGTTTTACATTAGGCACCCTCATGCGCGCGCATGGGTAGATATCAAGTTAATAGTCCTAGTACAAGAAATATAATTCGGGTTCTCGCTTACAAGTGTGTGCGACGCGCGGCCAGATTTATTATATATTTCTTATTCTTTGGCGACCGTTTCTATAGGTCCTCGAGTGTCCATTCCGTCAGGTGCACTCCCAGTGCGCTAGCTAGACGACGGCCAGTCTGACCTGCTTATAAGACCGTAGGCGTTGCTATTACCGGTAGTCCTTGGTGGAATTCAAGACTAGGGGCGGTACGGATATCGTAGTTTCAGCGCGGGCGCGGGGAAAAATCATCCGTCGAATCGAGGCAGTTGGCATCAGGGAGTTACGCTACCTGTACTTCGATTGAACTCCTGACAGTAGGTGAGTGACGCAAGGAACCGTCCACTTTCAGTCCGCCAATTGCTCCCAGCCGCGGTACAAATAGCGCTGAAATTAGCTCTAAATAATGACACAGTGATCGCGCCTGGCGGCCTGTACTTGGAACACCAGCGTTTCAATAACTCATGGGATCATTTTCCAAGGCGCGGGACGGGGAACACGAACATCACCCTCTCAAATACGGATTGGCTGATTGTGCTCCTAAAAGCGGTGTGATGCGGGTAATGGGCGTGACTGACCGGGCGAGGTTTTAGTCCAGGAGAAGTGAGAGAGTTTTATATCATAGCCATGGGCTGTGAAGGGCGGCCTGTAGCCGAGCGCACTGTGCGGCCGCCATTTCTCGATCACCACCCGCGCCTCCTTCAACGAATAAAAAATCTCTCCATTTGGACATTCATCCCGCAGCTTTCCGTTAAAGCTTTCACAGTAGCCGTTTTCCCACGGGCTTCCCGGTTCGATGTACAGCGCCCCGGTGCCCAGCTTCGCTAGCCACTGTCGTAGCTCCTTCGCTACGAACTCCGGGCCATAGCACCTCGGGAACGAAGCAGGTTTTCGTGATCGAGGGGGAGGATTGGCATGGCTGGAGGGAGCGAAGCGACCGGAAGCCATGTCAATCGGTCATGGTCAGCCTGGTGGTCTCCTGTACCGTGCGTGTGTTCAGTATTCACCAAAGGAGACGGACCGACCATGACTAATTCGCAGAGTACCCCCGAATCTGCAGTCTGGGTAGCCATCGATGTTGCCAAGGATAGTCACGAGGTGCTCATTGAAGCGCCGGGATGGAAGAGTCGAAAGAAGGTTCGCGTGCAGAACACTGCTGAGGCATTTCGTGCCTTCGCCGATTTCCTCCACAGCCTTGGATTGCCCGTTCGGATTGGATTGGAGCCTACCGGCAACTACCATCGGGCACGCGCTTACTTTCTTCACTCCGAGGGATTCGAACTGAAGCTCATCTCTTCGCTAGCTTTGGCTCGCACTCGGGAAGCCATGCACAACTCCTGGGACAAGAACGATCCCAAGGACGCTCAAGTCCTTCTTCACCTTCTGAAAAGCGGACTGACGCAGCACTACCACGACCCCCTCGTTCACAACTTGAACGATCTCCAAGAACTTTCCAAAACGCATCACCACGTCTCTCTGGAAAAAACACGCACGCAGCACCGCTTGCTGACCCATTATCTGCCGCTCTATTTTCCGGAGATCGCGCGCTACCACTCTTCGTCTCGTTCTGAATGGCTGTGGAACCTGCTCATCGAGTTCCCAACACCACAGAGCATGACGCGCCTGTCCAAGGCCGAGTTCGTTCGCAGAGCGTGGCCCCTGGTTGGGCGCAAAGTTGCGAAAGAGCGCATTTTGACTGACATATATCGCACTGCGCAAACTTCCATCGGCCTTCCAGCAGAAGAACCCTCAGAGACCGTCGCCATGCTTCGCTTCGTACTACGCCAACTCGTCACGTTGTGTCAGTTGCGCGATACCATCGAAGATCGAGCGGATGCGCTTCTCGAAAACAACACGGATTATCAGCGACTCCGGCTCATCCCAGGCATTGGCCCGATCACCGCTTTGACGATCCTGGCCGAAGCGGGGGACCTGCGAAGATTTTCACATCACCGGCAGTTCTTAAAGTTTTGCGGACTGGATCTTGCCACCGAGCAGTCCGGTCAGTTCCGCGGGCTCTCACGGCTTTCCAAACGCGGCAATGCGCGGTTGCGCGCGGTTTTCTGGATGGCTGCTAGCGTGGCCGGGCGCATGCTCGAAAACAGTTTCCGGGCCAAGTTCGAACGTTACATGCGAAGTGATCCTGACAGCGCCGATCGAAAAACGGAAGGCTTACGTCGCCGTGGCTGCCAAGGTCGCTCGTGTGACCTACGCACTCATCCGGTCCGGAGCCGATTACCGCTGCTTCAATGAAGTAGCGGTGCCAAGTGGAAGAACCCGTTCTGCACGGGCCGTTGAGGCGATTCCGACCTCGTAGATAATGTGCGGGTCTTCCACTTGGAAAGGACTTCGTTTTAAGTACAGAGAAGGCCGCGGAAGTTCAGCGGACCTTGTGTCGCTATGGTGGAGTGCCATTCCTGTTGCTGGTGGAAGCTACTTGGGCTTAAACTTCATTCGCGCCTGAAAACAGACGCACAGGAGATCTCCGTCCTGACCACTTCCTAACACTCCGCAGTTAGTACGTTGTCCGAACGAATGTGTTCCGGGATTCCTCGGAACAGCATCACATCCGC
>JRHI01000802.1_pt1 | contig 31381 bp, 28 predicted proteins | sample 215371 | NCBI WGS metagenome assembly JRHI01 (sample SAMN02929681, study PRJNA255918) | sediment metagenome | biome: cave system; feature: Ice Cave; material: Sediment; isolation source: sediment from deep within a dark volcanic ice cave with no known source of... ...
CTGCCGAGCAGAAAGATGACCCAGCCGATCCCGACGAAAATGCTGCCCAGGATCTGCGTCTCGGTATGCGCCGCCTTGTGCCAGGCGAGGATGCCGACATTCAGGATCGCCAGCAGGCTGCCGGGCAAGACGAGCAGCGCGACGACGCCCCAGATCGCGTGCGCCGACCGCTCCCTGGGGATCATCCGCGACGGTCGCCGCTGGTGCGGCCAGGCGCCCTCGACCGCGGCCTCTACCGCCTCGATCGTGAAGACCATCGCCAGGCAAAGCCCGATCAGCAGCCAGAGCACATGGTTGTCGGTGTGCAGAAGGTCGCGCAAATGTCGCATCGGCGCTCACGTCAGGTGCCAGAGCCGGTTCATCTGACCGGCCACGCGTGAGGCGCGCCCGGCAGGATGAGGGTAGCACAACCGACGCGCGATGGCAGGCGTTGGGGGATCAGGGTATTGGATCATTGTTGAGTGCGCGGGTGAGGGGCTGGCGGCCGGAGCCCAGGTAGCTCAGAGATGGTTGCGTCGTGTCATGAACACAGGTCCCTAACTTCCCACCAACCCTCTCACCGCCCGCCCCAGCCGGCGGGCGCCTTCCGCGATCCGCTCCTCCGGCAGCGAGGAGAAGCTCAGGCGCAGACCCGAATGCGCCTGCTGACCCGGCGGATAGAACCAAGAGCCGGGCAGGAAGGCCACGCCCTGCTCCGCGGCGAGCGGCAGCAAATCGTCCGCCGAAAAGCCGTCCGGCAGTTGGACCCAGACGAAGAAGCCGCCGTTCGGCTCGGACCAGCGCACGCCGGGGGGCATCTGGTCACACAGCGCCTCGAGGAGCAGGTCGCGGCGCCGCCGGTAGAGGTCGCGCGCGGTGACCACATGGTCGTCCAGGAAGCCGGCGGCGGCGTGGAGCACGGTCCGGGTGATCAGCCGGTCGCTGTGGATGTCCGCGCCTTCCTTGGCCAACAGGAGCATGGCGATCAGCCGTTCGGGCGCGGCCGTCCAGCCGACGCGGATGCCCGGGGCGATCGTTTTCGAGAAGGTTCCGAGGTAGACGACGTCGGGATCGCTCGCGCGCAAGGGCGGCTCCGGCCGCGCGCCGTAGTAGAGCTCGCCGTAGGGATCGTCCTCGACGATCAGGATACCGCGCTCCCGGGCGAGCGCGACCAGCGCCGCGCGTCGGGCGCGTGCCATCGTGATCCCCGTCGGGTTCTGGAACGTCGGAACGGTGTAGATCAGCTTCGGCGGCTCGGTCCGCCCGTCGAGCGCGCGGGCCAGCGCCGCCACATCCATCCCCTCGTCGTCGACGGGAACCGTCAGGTAGGCGGCCTCGTAGGCGTCGAATGTCTGCATCGCCCCGATGTAGGTCGGGCCTTCGACGACGATCGTGTCGCCCGGGTCGAGCATCAGCCGGGCAATGAGGTCGATCCCCTGCTGGCTTCCGTTGGTCACCATCACGGAGTCCGGGTCGACGTCCCGCACACCCCGGTCGGCCATCCGATGCACGATCAGCTCGCGGAGGGGGCGATACCCCGCCACTTCGCCGTAGTCGAGGATGCCGTCGGCCTCAGCCCAGGCCAGCGCGGCGGCCTCACGCAGTCGGTCGAACGGTTGCGCCTCGCGGGCCGGCGCGCCGTTGCCAAAATAGATACCGTCTGGGTGGTTCTCAATGAGGCGGAACGCCCCTTCCCACGGCGAGGTTGCGAACGCCTGTGCCCGCCGGGCCAACTTCGACCTTGCCGCGCCGAGCCTCGATTCGATCGCCGTGCTCATCCGTCGCCCACCATCGCCGCATCCCCCTCACCGCCCGTGAGGACGATCTCCAGACGCTTGTTGCTCTTGCCCTTCGACCGCGTGCCGACGACCTTGATCCCGCCGACCTCGCGCGTATTGGCGACGTGTGTGCCACCGTCCGCCTGGAGATCGAGACCGACGATCTCGACCGTGCGGACCTCCGGGATCCCCTCCGGCAGCAGGTTGATCTTCGTCCGGATCAGGTCGGGGATCCGGAATGCCTCCTCGCGCGGCAGGATCCGGACCCGCACATCGCGGGCGGCCGCGATTTCCTCGTTCGCGCGGCGCTCGATCTCGGCCACCCGCTCGGCGGTGAACTCCTCCATCTCGAAGTCCATCCGTGCCTTGTCCGGTCCCATGTTGCCGCCGGTGACGAGTGCGCCGTAGTCCCGGAAGACGACGCCGCACAGGACGTGCAGCGCCGTGTGGGTGCGCATCAATCGGTAGCGCGTCGCCCAGTCCAGGTTCGCGCGGACACGGTCGCCCGGCACGGGCAGCGCTGCCGCGGGTTCGAGCGCGTGGTGGACGGAGCTGCCCGCCTTCCGCACGTCGACGACTCGCCAGCTCGCCGCGTCCGCGATCCGCGTCATCGTGCCGGTGTCAGGGGGTTGACCCCCGCCGCCGGCGTAGAACGCCGTCCGGTCGAGGCGCACGGTCCCCGTTGCCGGATCGACGGCGGTGACCGTCGCCTCGAAGTCGCGGAGATAGGCGTCCCGCTGGAAGAGCAACTCGGTCGCCTGCCCGGCGGACGAGTGGTTGCCGGCGGCCGGCGTCGCATCGCTCATGGGTAAAACTCCACCTCATCCAATCGCGCCCGCGGGGAGGGAGCCCGCCGCGCCGGTATCGGCTCCGACGAGCGCTGGCCGGCCGATGATAGGCGGCAACCTGAGCGGCGTCAAACGACCCGGGCCGAGCCGCCAAGCAGGCCGCGACGGATTGCGGTGCCCAATTGGCACCGACCCCCTTGCGCCGGAGGTCGGCGGTTGCTATCCTAGCCGAGATGTACGTACATCTTTGGGCCTTGCCGTTCCCCGCACCGCGAGCCCTCGACGCAGGGAGCGAAGCATGACGTTGACGATCGATCCGCGGGCCCTCGTCTCCTCGGCCGGGTGCCGCGCCGCGCCCGCTGATGCTGTCGCCCATCGTGCGCCCGCGCCGGGCGGGCGAAGCGCGCCGCGGCCCGTTGGCGGCCGCGACCTCGTCTCGTTGTACGCGCGACGCCTCGCGTGCAACGGCGTCGCTCCCCGCGAGGCGCCCGCGGCGGTCCACCGTGAGTCGGTCGCGCCCACCCGGTTCGGTCGCGCGGCGACTGCCGCGGACGTCGTCCCGCCGCCCTCCGCGATCTCCGTCGATGAGCCGGACCAGCCACCCGCGTCGCTCTTGCCCGTCGCCCAGACCCGGCACGGTCGGAGGACGCTGGCCCGTCGGTTCGCCGCGGCGAGCGCCGGGTGGCGCCGGCGCCTGGCAACCGCCGTGATGGTCTCGGCCGTCGCGGTCGCGGGGGCTGGTGGCGATACCGGCGCCCAGGAGCGGTACCGCGTGCAGGCGGGCGACACCGTCGACGGCCTGGCCGGCGAGTTCGGCGTCGATCCGAATGCGATCCTCGCCGCGAGCTTTGTGGCGGACCCGCCGGCGCTGCGACAGGGTGAGGTCATCGTCATCCCCGACCCGGGTCAGTCGCCGTCCGAGGCAGCCGCGGTGGCGGCGGCACGGGAAGGGACGAGCGCCTGGGTCGCCGCCGCCTACGTCGTCCGACCGGGCGACACGATCGAGGCGATCGGCGGGGCGTATGGGGTCGCCCCGCAGGCAATCCTCGACCTCAACGGGCTCGATTCCGACCTCCTCGAGATCGGGCAGCGCTTGCTGATCCCTGGATCGGGCGACAATCCGTCCGGCGCTCGCAGCGACGCAGCCCCCGCCGCCAACGGGATCCCTGGTCTCGCCTCGGGGTCGCCGTTCCCTTGGGTGCCGACCCATAAGCAGGAGTGGAACCTGAGCTGCGAGTACGCCTCGGCCTTCATCGCGACGTCGGCCTTCGGCAACGGGATCCCAGAGGCGGTGTTCCACGGCAACATTCCCCAGGCGGTGAACCCCCACGACGGCTACCGGGGCGACATCGCCGGCTGGTGGGGCAATATCGACGACTACGGTGTTTACCCGGAGGCCCTCGTCCCGACGCTCAACGACTACGGTTTCGCCGGCGAGATCGCGTACACCGGGGGCGATTCGGCGTTCCTGACCGATCACCTCGACGCCGGCCACCCGGTCATCGTCTGGCTCGCCCTCTGGGGCGACACCCGCGTTCGCATGCATGACGCCGGCGATTACTCTCTCTTTTACGGCGAGCACGTCATGACCGCCTATGCCTACGACGGCGGCGGCGTCTACCTCTCCGACCCGGCGAAGGCCGCCTACCGCTACGTCGCCTGGGACACCTTCCTCAGCATGTGGAGCATCGTCGATGGGATGTCTCTCGCGGTCTATCCCCAGTAAGCCGATCGTCAATCGCCGCCGGCAGGGCGCCCCGGGTCATCGACCTGGGGCGCTTCGCGTCCGGTCTCGGAGCGGAATCCTCACCCCCAGCCGTGCCCAAAGGGCGCCCATCAATGTGAGGAGAGGGGAGCCTGCCGGGCGGTCACGTCCAGATCCCAGGTTGGGCGGTCCTGCCGGAAGGTGTGCCGCACCGAGACCCGCCGGCGCCGCGCTGAATCCGCCATACTTCCGCGACGCGCGCAGGCGATCCGGGGCACGTCCAATCAGATTCGTCACGTCAATACAAGGACCAGATGACGATGCAACGCGGTGCAGGCCCGCTTGGTCGGATGATCGGCGGGCAGCCGCTGCCGGAGGGGCACGACCGGCGGATCGACCGCCGCACGGTCCGCCGCGTTGCCGGCTTCATCGGACCCTACCGGGCGCGGGTCGCGCTGACGATGTTCGCGATCCTCGTCGTCGCCGGGCTCGGTCTGATCAACCCGATCCTGCTCAAGCTCATCATCGACGACGCCATCCCGGACAAGAACCTCGGCAAGCTCTACCTTTACGTCGGTCTGATGATCCTGCTGCCTGTCGTGACCGGCCTGATCGGCGTCGGCCAAACCTACCTCACTACCGTCATCGGCCAGCAGGTTATGCGCGACCTGCGCAACGCCCTCTACACGCACCTCCAGCGGATGCCGCTCCGCTTCTTCACCGCGACCCGGACGGGCGAGATCCAATCCCGCCTCTCGAACGACGTCGGCGGTGTCCAGCAGGTTGTCACCGAGACCGCGACCAGCGTCGTCAGCAACCTGGCGACCGCGCTCTCGACCGTCGTCGCGATGTGGCTGATCGACTGGCGCCTCGCGCTGATCTCGCTCGGCCTGCTCCCGGTCTTCCTGTACCTGACCTACCGGGTCGGCGGTGTCCGCCGGCAACTCGCGACGACGACCCAGCGGACCATCGCCGACCTTACCGCGTTGATCGAGGAGACGCTCTCGGTCAGCGGCATGCTCCTCTCCAAGGCCTTCGGCCGCCAGCGCTACGAGATCGAGCGTTTCGGCGACGAGAACGCGCGTCTCTCCGGTTTGCAGGTCAGGCAGCAGATGATCGGCCGCTGGTTCTTCATGATCATCTCAACCTTTTTCTCGATCACCCCGGCCATCGTCTACTGGTTCGCCGGTCGCCAGATCATCAATGGCGACGGCTCGCTCAGCATCGGCAGCATCGTCGCCTTCACCACCTTGCAGTCGCGTCTCTTCTTCCCGCTGGGCCAGCTCCTCAACGTGCAGGTGGAGATCCAAGGCGCCTTCGCCCTCTTCGACCGCATCTTCGAGTACCTCGATCTCCCCAGTGAGATCGCCGATCGCCCGGAGGCAAGGGCGCTGGCGCCCGGCGAGGTGCGAGGCGACGTCCGCTTCCGCCACGTCGCGTTCCAGTACGACGAGCCCGCGACCCCGGCGAGCGATGGCCGCCTCGGCGTTGTGCCAGGCGGAAGAACGCCCACTCAGCTCTTCCCCTTTGCCTTAACCGACATCGATTTCGAGGTGAAGCCGGGGCAGCTCGCCGCGCTCGTCGGGCCGAGCGGCGCCGGCAAGTCGACCATCTCACTGCTCGTGCCTCGCCTCTACGACGTGGCCGCGGGCGCGGTCGAGATCGACGGCAGCGACGTGCGCGACATCACGCTCGAGAGCCTGAGCCGGCTCGTCGGGATGGTCACCCAGGAGACGTATCTCTTCCATGCCACAATCCGCGAGAACATCATCTACGGCAAGCTGGACGCGACACAGGAGGAGATCGAGACGGCCGCCCGCGCCGCCGCGATCCACAACCGCATCGCGGAGCTACCCGCGGGGTACGACACCGTCGTCGGCGAGCGTGGCTACAAGCTCTCCGGTGGCGAGAAGCAGCGTGTCGCGATCGCCCGCGTGATCCTCAAGAATCCGCGCATCCTGATTCTGGACGAGGCGACGAGCGCGCTCGACACCCACTCAGAGCGGCTCATCCAGACCGCGTTGCAGCCCCTGATGCGCGGCCGCACGACGATCGCGATCGCCCACCGCCTCAGTACGATCCTCGCTGCCGACCTCATCCTCGTCATCGACCGCGGCCGCGTCGTTGAGCGCGGCACCCACGCCGCGCTCCTTGCCGCCAACGGTCTCTACGCCCGTCTCTACCGGGAGCAGTTTGCGGCCGGCCTGAACGGGCGCGGCGTTGATCTCGACGGCGGGTTCGACCACGATGGTCTCCCGGATCGTGCGGTGAGGGTGCCGACGACCATCGAGTGAAACCGAATGCCGGCTCCCGTCGATCCAGCGGCTTCAGGGGGGCCTGGCCCTCGGACGGTTCCATCATTCCCAACGTTCGATTGGGGAAAAGGGGGGCGGGGAGGATGGGAGGGCGGCGGCCGCGCGGGATTTCCCTCTGGGCGCCAGCCACCGACCTGAGTAAGCGTGGCCTCCAGGGCAATCGCATGATGCATCTTGGTCTTTCTGGGCAATGGGCCGCTGGGCAGGGCAGGGGGGGCCGTCGTCGCCGACGTTCCAGCGCGGCACCGCCGACCGGACGCTGGCCCGGGCCGTCTTTCCTGCCTCGGACGTCATGCCCCTCGGCGTTGTCACGGGGGGTGAGGCCGAATTTCGCCCTCCCGGAGCCACAATCATCATGCGCTTGCCCTGGCGTGGCCTCCTCCCTCCGCCACGGCCATCGGTACCGCGCAGTACACTTTGCCAGGTGATGGACCGGGAGGGCGTGCCGGAGGCGGCTCCGGGGCGAGGCACGACGAGTCCGAGCGAGGGAGACAGGGGGGAGGACGTTATCTACCCGCGGGCGGCGCGGACGCGCGTGATCCGCCGGCTACTCCTGGTCGTGCTGGGCCTGCACCTCCTCGTCGCGTCGCTCAAGATCGGCTCCGGACTGCGGACGGGGTCCGTCGCCCTGAGCGCGGACGGCGTGTAGTCGCTCCTCGCCGCGCTGGCCAACGTCGTTGGGCTGCTTGGGATTGCGATCGCGTCGCGGCCACCGGACGAGGGTCACCTCTACGGGCACGAGCGCGACGAGACACTGGCGTCGATGGCGATCGCCGTCTTGGTGGCGGCGGGTGTCATCGAGGTCGTCCAGAACGCGATCCATCGCCTCCGTCACGGCGGTGGCCTGGACGTCACCTGGCTGTCGGTAGGCGTCGTCCTCGTGACGATGCTGATCAACGCCGGCATCTCGTGGTGGGAGCGGCGCGAAGGGCGGCGCCTGCGCAGCGACCTGCTCCTGGCGGACGGTCGGCACAGCGGTGTGGACGTCCTGGTTTCCGCCGCCGTCCTGGTGGGCTTCGCCGGCGTCACGTCGGGAATCGACGCGGCCGATGCCTACAGTTCGCTCCTGATCGCCGGCGCGATCGCCTGGGCGGCCTGGGAGATCGTGCGGGAGGCCTCGCTGGTGCTGACCGATGCGACCGCCAGCGACCCGCGGGCGCTCCTGCAGGCGGTGCTGGCAACATCGGGTGTGGTGACGGCCCACAATCTCCGCGCACGCTCCTCAGGCGGCCGGCTGTGGGGGGAGGTGCATGTGACGGTGGACCCGAGCCTGCGGGTTCGGCAGGCGCACGAGGTCGCGACGGCGGTTGAACACGACGTCCGGGAGGAGACGGGTTCGCAGACCCAGGTCATCGCCCACGTCGAGCCCGCGGAGCCGCCCCATACCCGCCCGGACCCGCTCTTCGGCGACAGCCTCAGCTGAGCGCGACACGCACACCTCACCTCACCGATCGACGATCGATCGCAACCATGGCAAGGGGACAACACGTGACCGACGACAACGATCCGCAGCGGGACCACCGACCGACCGGGGCGGCCGAAGGTGACGCCACGCCCCCGGCCGCCGGTGGGCGGCCTCGCCGCCGGCGCCGCCGGCGTTCCCAGGGGGCGGGCGGCGCGCCGCCAAGCCAGAGCGCGCCCGAGGGCGCGCCGGGGCAGCAGGCGCCCGCTCAATCGCCCGCTCCCGGCGCAAAAGCTCCTGATCAGGAGCCCCCACTTGGGCAGAGCCGAACGGGACAGGGACAGCGCCAGCCGCCGCGGCAAGCGGTGAGCTCCGAGGCGCAAGCGCCGCGCGGGGGCGTGCCGGATCGCGGTCAAGCCGGCCACCGGACCCGACGTCCCCGCCGCGACGAGGAGCGCCCGCCCCGCTTCGAGCCGGCACGGGTCAAACGGGAGCCGCGCGAGCGGGCGGAAACGGCCCCCGCGGTGCCGGGCTCGCTGGCGTCCGCCCAGAGCGGCCCGCGGGGTCGCCTGCGCGTGATCCCGCTCGGCGGCGTCGGCGAGGTCGGCAAGAACATGACGGTGGTTGAGTATGAGAACGATCTCATCGCGCTCGATTGCGGGGGGAAGTTTCCGGAGGAGGAGCAGCGCGGGATCGACCTCATTATCCCCGACTTCTCCTACATCCGCGAGCGGTTGCGCAACTTTCGCGGCTTCGTCATTACCCACGGCCACGAGGACCACATCGGCGGTCTGCCCTACATCATCCCGCAGTTCAAGGATCGGGCGCCGATCCCGATCTATGGGTCGCCGCTGGCGCTGGGGTTCATCGAAGGGAAGCTGCGCGAGCGCCACCTGGAGAAGTTGGTCGACCTGCGGGCGGTGCAGCCGGGACAGCGCGTGGCGCTCGGCAAGCTCGCCGCCGAATTCGTCCACGTCACCCACTCGATCCCCGACACCAACGCGATCGCGGTCCACTCGCCGGTCGGCACGATCGTCGACACGGCGGACTTCAAGTTCGACCCCACCCCGGTGATGGGCGAGCCGACCGACGAGCGCCGTCTCCGGCGCCTCGGCGACGAGGGCGTCCTCGCCCTCTTCTCCGACACGGTGCGGATCGAGACGGCGGGCAGTACGCCCTCTGAGCGGGTCGTCAAGGAGACGATCGACGCGGTCGTCAAGGCGGGCCGCGGGCAGGTCATCATCGCGACGTTTGCTTCGAACATCAGCCGGTTGCACATGGCGTTCCTGGCGGCGGCGCGGTACGGACGCAAGGTCGCCGTCGCCGGGCGGAGCATGGAGCAGAACGCCCGCGTCGCCCTCGAACTTGGCTATCTCGACCCGCCGCCAGGGTTGATGGTCCCCTTGGACGAGGCGCTGCGGTTGCCGAAGGAGAAGCGCCTGCTCGTGATCACGGGCAGCCAGGGCGAGGCGGAAGCCGCGCTGGCGCGGATCGCCGCCGGCGAGCATCCGAAGATCCGCGTCGGCAAGGGAGACGTGATCCTCGTCTCGGCCTCGCCGGTGCCCGGCAACGAGGAGACGGTCACGCGCACCATCGACAACCTGTTCCGGCGCGGCGTGCGCGTCGTCTACAGCGCGATCGAGCGCGGCGTTCACGTCTCCGGTCACGCCGGGTGCGACGAGCTGCGGCGCATGATCGATCTGTTGCGGCCGAAGTTCGCGGTGCCGATCCACGGCGAATACCGGCACATGGTGCTCTACCGCGACCTCTGCGCGGAAGCGGGCATCCCGGCGAATCGCGTGCTGCTACCAGAGATCGGCGGTGTCCTGGAGTTCACCGCCGACAGCGCGGTCCAGCGCGGCCGTGTCCGCTCCGGCTCGATCCTGGTCGATCGCCTGGGCGACCGCGGTGACGGGCAGGTCCTGCTGCGCGATCGCGAGCACCTGGCCGACGACGGCGTCGTCGTCGTGACGATCGTCGTCAACCGGGAGTCGGGCGAGTTGATCGCGGGACCGGACCTCGTCGCGAAAGGGCTCCGGCCGGAGCTGAATGACGGGGCCCTGCGCGACGCCGAACGCGAGCTCCGGCGGACGATGGAGCGGCGCTCCCGCGGCGAGCCGCAGTATGGCTACGTCGTGCAGCGGGCGAAGGAGATCGTCGGCAAATCGCTCTATCGCCGAACGAAGAGCCGCCCGATGATCCTGCCGGTGGTGACGGAGTTATAGGTCGCGGCCGGGTGCCTTCTTGCGCGACTGAAGACAGGTTCGGTCCCGCAGGGACTTGGCGGGTTTAGCGCGGGGTGGACAGACCGCGCCCGGCCGGCGTGACCAGGGCGCGGACACCGTCTGGGCATCCTGGTTCGGTCTCCACATCTCTCACGGCGACGGCGACCGCGTCAGAGGCCAGCCAGCGGTACGCCCACGACCCGATGGCGTCCATCACGATGCCAAGGTCGCGGCCCTTTGGGGTCAGGCGGTATTCGATGCGGACCGGGATGTCGGGGATGACTGTGCGGGTGACGATCCCCTGGGTTTCGAGCTCCTTCAGCCGTTCGGAGAGCAGACGGTCGCTGAGACCAGGGACGGCGCCGGCGATGTCGCTGAAGCGGGTCTCCCCGCTGTGCAAGGCGCGCAGAATCGCGCCGGTCCAGCGCCGGCCGATCAACTCGATCGCGCGGTGGTAGAGGGGGCAGAACGAGTCCCGCCCGTGCAACGGGTCCATCGCGATCATTCTAACCCTTCGTAAGCCACTTGACAAGGGTAAGCTAATGGAGGTATAGTTTCTTACCAGCGGTAAGCAGCCAACCGTTCGTGGCCGGCGCACCCGAGCAGCCGGCGCGGAGTGAGGGGGCCGGCTTGCCGTCGCAGTCCGTATCGCTTGGCCGGTTGGTTGAGGAGGGTAAGCGCATGGTGGCGCCCGTTGCGTCGTCGATCGAAACGAAGGAAACCTGGGTCATCGACCCGAAGCACACGCTGGTGGAGTTCTCCGCCAAGCACATGATGTTCACGACCGTCAAGGGCCGCTTCATCGGCGTCAGCGGGACGATCGTCGTCGACGCCGCCAACCCGACGCGGTCGAGCGTCGAGGCTGAGATCGACGCGGCGACGCTTGAAAGCGGCGATCCGCAACGGGACGGTCATCTCAAGAGCCCCGAATTTCTCGACATCGAGCAGTATCCGACGATCGCCTTTCGCAGCACCCGGGTGACGCCGGTGGCTGGGGATCGCTGGAAGGTCACTGGTGACCTGACCATCCACGGCGTGACCCGCGAAGTGGTGCTGGACACCGAGCTGACCGGCCGCGGCACCAGCCCGTGGGGGCAAGAGGTGGCTGGCTACTCCGCGACGACGTCGATCAGCCGCAAGGAGTTCGGGCTGACCTGGAACGTCGCGCTGGAAACGGGCGGCGTCCTCGTCAGCGATCAGGTCAAGATCTCGATCGACGCCGAGGCCAGCAAGCACGGCTAACGCCGGATCAGACACCCTGGTCGGGTGGTGTCCGGCGGGGCGCGACTTGCTGCGCCCCCGTCGTTGAACGACGATGCCCTCTCCTCGTGCCGGATCGGCGGGGCGTTCTCGCCGGCGCGGGCGGGCCGCGTGTTCCATGCGGTACGATGGGCGCCTCGATCGGGAGGAGACCTGACCGAGGGGGAGCGCATCGTGGCGGCCCAAAGCCCGCGGGTAGATGCCCGGTTTGCTGACACCGTCGTCGTCGGGGGCGGCACGGCCGGGGCGGTGGTGGCCGCAAGGTTGGCCGCCCGCTCCGACCGCTCGGTCCTCCTCTTGGAGGCCGGACCCGACTACGGGCCACACGGCGGCGGGCGGTGGCCGGGTGAGCTCCTCGACTTCACGGCGATGCCGGTGACCAGCCACGGTTGGGGGTACGTCAGCGCCTGCGCCCACGGGAGGCAGGATCTGGCGCTCGACCGCGCCCGCGTCATCGGCGGCTGCTCCTCGCACAACGGCTGTGCCGCCGTCTGGGGCCACCGCGCCGATTACGACGCCTGGGCCGGCGCCGGCAACCCCGGCTGGGACACAGCATCGCTGCTCCCGCTCTTTTGCGAGGTCAATCGTCAACTGTGCGTCTTCACGCCTGATCGCACCGCGGTGACGCCCTGGCAGCGGGCCTGCCTCGACGCCGCGCCGGCGGCCGGGTTTCCGGTCGTCCCCGACGTCAACGACGTCGACCTCGATCTCGGGATCGGGATCGGGCCGATCAACGTCGCCCGCGGTGTACGCTGGAACGCGGCGTTCGCCTATCTCGACCCGGTCCGGGCGCGGGCCAATCTGACGATCCGCGGCGACGCTCTGGTCGACCGAATCGTCGTCGAGGGAACCCGCGCGACCGGAGTCGAGGTGGTCACCGCCGGCGGCCTGGAGCGGATCCGCGCCGCCGAGGTCATCCTCTGCGCCGGCGCCTACGGGTCGCCGCTCGTCCTGCTCCGGTCCGGCATCGGCGATCCCGCCGAGCTGTGGTCGCTCGGGATCGAGCCAAGCCACGCTCTGCCGGGTGTAGGGCGGAACCTGCAGGACCACACGGCAAGTCGCGTCGCGTTCGCCGGCACACCCGAGATGATTGATCAGATGGACGCGTTCGTGGCGGCGGGCGGCGCGGCGCGGGAGGAGGGGACGATCGTCCTTGCCCAGAGCCGCCGGTGCCGGAGTGCCTTTGACCTTCACCTATACCCGCTCGGCAGTCGCGTGCCCGGTGGCTGGCAGTTCGCGATCTACGCGGCGGTGATGACGCCCGCCTCGCGCGGCATCGTTCGATTGTCCAGCCGCGACCCGGAGGCTCCCCCGGTCATCGATCACGCCTACTTCACCGACCCCGACGACGCCGATCTCGACATCCTCCTCGACGGTCTGGAACAGGCCCGTGGCTTTGCGGCCCAAGCACCCCTGGCTCGGCTGGCCGGTGCGGAGCTGGACCCGGGACCGGACTATCACGAGGCCGGTGCGCTGCGCGCCTACGTGCGGGCGACGAGCAGCCACGACTATCACCCGGCGGGAACGTGCAAGATGGGTCCGCCGAGTGACCCGGATGCCGTCGTCGACGCCGGCGGCCGCCTGCACGGGATCGGCGGTCTCTTCGTCGCCGATGCGTCGATCATGCCGGTCGTGCCGCGCGCGAACACGAACCTGCCGTCCGCCGTCGTCGGCGAGCGGATCGCGGCGTTGCTGCTCGAACGCGACCGAGCAACCGTGTAGCCACGTTGCACGCGCCGCCGGCGTCGTGCTCCGCCTCCCGAGGTTGGCGACGGGTGCTGCGGCACGATACCGGCGGTCACGGGTGGTTTCGAGACGATGGCGCAGCAGGCAGCGCCCCGACGGACAAATCCCGAACGGGACACCGGGTCCTGCATTCAGTACTCTGTCCAACGTCATGTGATAGGTTCGAGATCACCGAGAGATGCCTCCAAAATCCCGCACGGACGGATGTTTTCGGACCATGGCAGATCGCCAATGACCTGCCAAATTATGTTGGACAGAGCAAATACACCCGGGTTGACGTGCGCACTGACGATACTCAACGGCGGCGGGACGGCGGTGACATGGGGGACTTGGGAGATCGTGCGGATCGCGCTTGTCCACGATTATCTGGCGCAGTACGGCGGTGCCGAGCGGGTCCTGGAGGTGCTGCATCGGCTCTATCCGGACGCTCCGGTCTTTACCTCAATCGCCGATCTGTCGGCCTTGCCGCCCCATTTTGGGGCATGGGACATTCGGGAGAGCCCATTGCGGTACGTGCCGGATGCGGCGCGTCTGCATCGCGGGTTCCTGGCGATCTATCCAGCCGTCTTTCGCGGGTTTGCGCGGGCGTTGCGGGAGTACGACGTGGTCATCGCCGACTCCAGCGCCTGGGCGCACCATGCGACGGTGGCCTCGGACGCGGTGCTCGTCTGCTATTGCCACAGCCCGGCGCGGTTCCTCTACGGCGATGCGGATTACTTGACCCCCGCGCACCTGCCGCCCGCCGTTCGCCAGCTGCTGCCGCCGATCTTGGCGGGGCTGCGGCGACTCGATCGGCGGGCGGCGAGGCGGGTCGACCGCTACCTGGCGAACTCCCAGAACGTCGCGGCGAGGATTCGGTCCGCGTATGGACGCGAGGCAACGGTGGTGTATCCGCCGGTCGACGTCGAGCGCTTCGCGGCCAACGTCGGCGAGGTCGAACCGGAGCCGTGGTTTCTCGTCGTCTCGCGGCTGGTGCCGCACAAACGGGTGGATCTCGCCGTCGATGCGTTTACTCGGTTGGGTCTGCCGTTGAAGGTCGTCGGCGCTGGGCGTTCGCTGGGGGCGTTGCGCCAGCGGGCGGGATCGTCGGTTGAGTTCCTGGGCTGGGGTGACGACGACCTGGTCGTGAATCACCTGCGGCGATGCCGGGCGCTGGTGCTGCCCGCGGCGGAGGACTTCGGGATGACCGCGGTCGAGGCGCAGGCGGCGGGGCGGCCGGTGATCGCGTACGGCAAGGGCGGCGCGCTGGAATCGGTCCTGGCGGGGGAGACGGGGCTCTTCTTTGGGGAACCCACCCCAGAGGCGTTGGTCGCGGCCGTTGCCGAGTTCGAGCGCCGCGACTGGGAGCCAGCGCGGGCGCGTGAGAACGCCGCCCGTTTCGGACGGGATCGGTTCATGGCGGAGATCGCCGACGCGGTGGAGGCGGCCGTAGCCGCGAAAAGGGGCCAGGGGCCAGGGGCGCTCGGCAGCCCGTCATTCTGAGTGAAACGACGCTCGTTCTTCGTCGTCCGGGCCCCCTGCCTCCTGTCCCCTGTCCCCTGTCCCCTGTCCCCTCGTGAACCGGAGGCGCCAGACGACGAGCGTGGCTTCGACGACGATGCGGCGGGAGAGCTTCGATTTGCCGGAGACGCGGTCGAAGAACGTGATCGGCACCTCGACGACGCGGAAGCCGTTCTGGATCGTGCGGTAGGTCGTTTCGATCTGGAAGACGTAGCCGTCCGACTGGATGGTGGCCAGGTCGAGTGCAGCCAGCGCGGCGAAGCGGTAGACCTTGAACCCGCCCGTGAGATCCGAGATCGGGACCCCAAGCACGATCCGCGCGTAGCGCCCGCCGAGCTGACTGATCAGGCGGCGGTAGAGGGGCCAGCCCCGCGTGCCGCCGCCGCTGATATAGCGGGAGCCGAGGACGAGGTCGGCCGTCGCCGCGGCCGCGACGAGCCGTCGCAGGTCCGCCGGATCGTGAGAGTGGTCGGCGTCCATCTGGGCAACCAGGTCAGGGCCGGCGGCGAGCGCCCGGCGGAAGCCGGCGACGTAGGCCGGGCCGATGCCGTGCTTGGCGAGGCGGTGGAGGACGTCGATCCGGCCGGGGTTGGCTCGCGCGAGGTCGTCGGCGATCTGCCCGGTGCCGTCGGGTGAGTTGTCGTCCACGACGATGACCCGATAGCGCGACCCGAGCGCGAGGACGGCGGGCACCAGGGTCGGGAGGTTTTCGCGCTCGTTGTAGGTGGGGATGACGACCGTAACGGCCGGCCCGAACGCGGGATCCGGCGGCGGCATGTCGCCGGCGCTCAACGAACGAACTCTGCCCCGTGGTGTGGGGCCAGGCAACGCCGTGCCAATCGATCAGGCGTCGTCGGGGCGCCGGCGCGAGAGATGAAAGGCGACTTGGGCGAGCAGGGCGTCGATGTCGAACGGCTTGGCGAGCGCGGCGTCGGCGTCGGTCAGCTCGCCCGACTGGCGGCGGATCGTGCGGCCGGCCGACATCGCGACGATCGGGATATCGGCCGTGGCCGGGTCGTTTTTGAGCCGGCGAATGGCGGTGCCGCCGTCGACACCCGGAAGCATGACGTCCATCAAGATCAGATCGGGGCTCCAATCGCGCGCGAGCAGCAACCCCTGCGCGCCGTCTCGGGCGATCGCCACGGTGTAGCCTTCGGAGACGAGGACAGCCTCAATCAAGTCCGCGACCGCGGGTTCGTCGTCAACGATTAAGATCCGGGGAGGCACCCGTTGCTCCTGGGGCATCAACCGACCTCGGACACCCATTTGGTCCGGCACGGCGGGCATTGTACGGCAATTAGGGCGGCGCGGGGGTGCCGCGGTTGACGCATTGGGCGGGAGCCGCCGTCTCGGTGATGCGGGCGCCGAGCTCGCGCAGTTTCCTGACCATCCCTTCATACCCGCGATCAATGTGATGGACGTCGGAAATGGTCGTCTGGCCATTGGCGATCAGTCCGGCGAGGACCATCCCGGCGCCGGCCCGGATGTCCAACGCCCGCACATTGACACCGCGTAGCCGCGTCGGACCGAGGATTTCGGCCCTGGTCCCGTACTTGTCGGGGGCGTACTTCTCGACGGAGACGTTGGCGCCCATCGCGATCAACTGGTCGGTGTAGCGCAGACGGTCCTCGAAGACGCGCTCGTGGATACGCGAGAGCCCCTCGGCCTGCGTCATCAGGACGGCAAACGCCGCCTGGAGATCGGTCGGGAACCCCGGAAACGGCAGTGTTTGCACCTCGACGGCGCGCAACGAACGTCCCGAGCGCACGAGGATCGACTCGCCGCGTGCCCAAACCTCGGCACCCGCCTCCTCCAGCTTAGCGTTGAGCGGCAGCATGTCCGCCTCGCGGACGCGATGGATGGTGACCTCGCCGCCACTGGCGACCGCGCCGATGGCGTACGTGCCGGCTTCGAGCCGGTCGGGCAGGATCGATTCGGAGACGCCGTGGAGGCGGTCGACGCCTTCGACGATGATCGTGGGCGAGCCGAGCCCGGCGATCCTGGCGCCCATCCGGTTGAGCATGTTGCCGAGGGCGACGATCTCGGGTTCGCAGGCGGCGTTGACGATCGTGGTGCGTCCGTCGGCGAGGGTGGCCGCCATGAGCAGATTCTCGGTTCCGGTGTGGCTCGGGTAGTCCATGTAGATGGAGGCGCCGCGCAGCCCGTCCGCCGTCGCCGTGATCTCGCCGTCGGCGACGTTGACACAGGCAGTCATGTGTCGAAAGCCGCGGATGTCGACGTCGACCGGGCGGGTGCCGAGCTGGCACCCGCCGGGGGTGGACGTGGTGATCTGGCCCAGGCGGGCGAGGAGAGGGCCGGCGACCAGGAACGAGGCGCGCATGCTGGCCACGAGGTCGGCGGGCGCGGTGGTGCTGGTGAGCTGGCCGGCGCGAACGTGGATGCGGCGCTGGTTCAGCTCGACGTCGACTTCGGCGCCGAGGGAGCGGAGGAGCGCGACCATGGTCCGGATGTCGGACAGATCGGGGACGTTGCTGAGCGCGCACTCTTCTTTGGTCAGCAGCGTGGCGGCGAGGAGCGGCAAGGCGGCGTTTTTGGCGCCGCCGATCGTCACCTCGCCCCGGAGGGGGATACCGCCCTCGATCTTCAGCGTCCGAGACGCGAGATCGTCGGTTCGCACCGGGCGGGAGACGGGCGGGTCGATCGCGGTGACCATGGCTAGCTCACGCTCCTCGGGCGATGACCAGAACCGAGCCCGGCGCCGGTGTGGAAGGGCGGCCGGCAGGGCGCGAGCGGAGGCGGGTCCCAACGCGGTTCGTCGCTGCAGGTGGAGGAGACTATAGCTCGTTATCCGTGCCGTCGCCTAGGACCGGTGGGCGCCGGCCGCGTCGCCGCTGGCCGATCTGGAGGCGGACGGCGGCCCGGCGTAGGGCCAGCTCGGCGCGGGCCAAGTCGACGTCCGAGGACCGCCGGGCGATCTCGGCCTCGGCGCGCCGGCGCGATTCCTCGGCCCGCTGCAGGTCGATCTCCTCGGCGCGCTCGGCCGTGTCGGCCAGGATGACGACCTTGTCCGGGGTGACCTCCATGAAGCCCCCAAAGACGACGAGCGCCTGCTCGCGGCCGCCCTTCTTGATACGGAGCTCGCCCGAGGCCAGGGTGCTGATCAGGGGCGCGTGACGCGGCAGGATGCCGAGCGTGCCATCCGACCCCGGGGCGACGACCATATCGACGTCGTCCTCGGTGTAGACGACCCGCTCGCCGGTCACCACTTCAACGTGGAGCTTCGCCATGCTGTAGTCCTCACCCCCAGCCCCTCTCCCGGTGCGCGGGAGCGGGGAGACGGCCCCTACCCTCACCTCCGCTCCCACCGGTGGGAGCGGGGAGCCGAAGTTACCGGCCGCCGGAGCCGATCCGTTCGGCGGCGGCGACAACCGTGTCGATGCCGCCGACGTACATGAACGCCTGCTCGGGCAGATTATCGTAGCGCCCCTCGAGGATCGCCTTGAAGCTGCGCACGGTTTCCTCGCGCGGGACGTACTCGCCGGTGGTGCCGGTGAACTGCTCGGCGGTGAAGAACGGCTGCGAGAAGAAACGCTCAATGCGGCGGGCGCGGGCGACCGTCTGCTTGTCCTCCTCGCTGAGCTCTTCGACGCCCAGAATTGCGATGATGTCTTGCAGGTCGCGGTAGCGCTGGAGTACCCGCTGCACTTCACGTGCCACGGTGTAGTGCTCCTGACCGACGACGAGCGGGTCGAGAATGCGGGAGGTGGAGGCGAGCGGGTCGACGGCCGGGTAGATGCCGCGCTCGGAGATCGAGCGCTCGAGCGAGATCGTCGCGTCGAGGTGGGCGAAGGTCGTCGCCGGGGCCGGGTCGGTGTAGTCGTCGGCCGGGACGTAGACGGCCTGGACCGAGGTGATCGAGCCGGTCTTGGTCGACGCGATGCGCTCCTGGAGCTGCCCCATCTCCGTGGCGAGCGTCGGCTGATAGCCGACGGCGCTCGGCATGCGGCCGAGGAGGGCGGAGACCTCGGAGCCGGCCTGGACGAAGCGGAAGATGTTGTCGATGAAGAGCAGGACGTCGCGGCCCTCGTCGCGGAAGTACTCCGCCATCGTCAGACCGGTCAGGCCGACGCGGAGGCGGGCTCCCGGCGGCTCATTCATCTGGCCGAAGACGAGGACAGTCTTGTCGACGACCTTCGAGGCGTTCATCTCGCCCCAGAGGGCGGTCCCCTCGCGGGTCCGCTCGCCGACGCCGGTGAAGACGGAGTAGCCGCCGTGCTCGGCGGCGATGTTGCGGATCAGCTCCGTGATGATGACCGTCTTGCCGACCCCGGCGCCGCCGAAGACGCCGGTCTTGCCGCCTCGGGTGAAGGGGGCGATCAGGTCGATGACCTTGATCCCGGTCTCGAAGACCTCGACCTGCGTCGACTGGTCCTCGAACGACGGCGCGGGGCGGTGGATCGGGTAGATGGTACTGGCTTCGACGGGGCCGGCTTGGTCGATCGGCTCGCCGACGACGTTGAGGATGCGGCCGAGCGTCTCCGGCCCGACCGGCACCTGGATCGCCTGGCCCAGGTCGAGCGCGTCCATGCCCCGTTTCAGCCCGTCGGTCGAGCTCATCGCGACGGTGCGGACCCAGTCGTTGCCGAGGTGCTGCTGGGTTTCGAGGATGAGTGTGTGGCCGTCCTCGAAGGTGACCCGGACGGCGTTGTAGATCTCGGGCAACTGGTCCGGCGGAAACTCGATGTCGACGACCGGTCCCAAGACCTGGACGATCTTGCCGGTAGCCCCGGTGGTGCGAGGTGCGGTGGCGACCATGGTAGTTCTCCTTGTTTCAGCCGCGCGCGGCTTGTCGCTATCCCTTCAACGATTCGGCGCCGGCGGCGATCTCCGAGACCTCGCGGGTGATCTGGGCCTGGCGCGCCTTGTTGTACGACAGCGTCAGATCCGAGACGAGATCCTTAGCGTTCTGGGAGGCGTTGCGCATTGCGACCATCCGCGCCGAGTGCTCGGACGCGATCGATTCGAGCATCGCCTGGTAGATCTGGATTTCGACGAACCGCGGCAGCAGGCTCGCGAGCACAGAGGCCGGGCTCGGTTCGAAGATGTAGTCGCGGTAGTCACCGGCCCCCGCGGGGCGGACGATCGGGAGGATCTGCCGAACCTCCGGCACCTGGGAAAGCGTGTTGACGAAGCGGGCGAAGACGACGGAGACGGCGTCGACCGCCCCGGCAGTGAAGTCGTCAATCGCGACCTGGGCGATCGGTCGCAGCTGGTCGAGCGACACGTTGTCGCCGAGACCGGTGAACTCCGCGACGACGTCCTGCCGCGTCCGGATCATGAAGTCGCGGCCCTTCCTGCCGGCGGCGACGACGCGGACGGGGACACCGGCCTCGTGCAGGATGTAGCGGCTGGCGCGGCGGATGACGTTGGAGTTGAGCGGGCCGGTCAGACCCTTGTCCGGGGTGATCAGGATCACCCCGGTCCGCTTGACCTCGCGTTGCTCGAGCAGCGGAAATTCCGCGAGATCGGCGCGGTCGAGCTGCAGCGAGGCGAGGTCGCCGATCACGCTGTGCAGCCGCTCGGCGTAGGGACGGGCGGCGGTCACCCGGAGCTGGGCGCGCCGCATCTTCGACGCCGACACCATCTCCATCGCGCGGGTGATCTGGGAGATGTTGCGGACGCTGCGGATGCGGCGCCGGATTTCGCGCGGACTCGCCACGATGTCCTCCTGGCTGTCAGCCGTGAGCGATCAGCGATCCCTAGCGTGCGGCCGCCACGGCGGGTTGCGGGCGGGAGGCGAACTTCGAGCCGGCCTTGAAGTTCTCCGTCGCCTTGTGGAGCGCCGCGATCAGGTCGTCGCTGAGGGCCTTCTCAGCCGCGATGCGCTTCAGGGTATCGGGCTGGGCGGTGCGCATGTAGTCGAGGAATTGGGCCTCGAACTCGCGCACATCGTCGACCGCGACGTCTTCCAGGTAGCCGTTGGTGGCGACCCACAGGATCGCGACCTCCTCTTCGATGGGCATCGGCTGGTACTGGCCCTGCTTGAGGACTTCGGTCAGCCGCTGACCGCGATCGAGCTGCGCCTTCGTGTTCGGGTCGAGATCGGAGCCGAACTGGGCGAAGGCCGCCAGCGAGCGAAAGTTGGCGAGGTCGAGGCGGAGGCGGCCGGCGACCTGGCGCATCGCCTTGATCTGGGCCGCGCCGCCGACGCGGGAAACCGAGAGACCGGCGTTCACGGCCGGGCGGACGCCCGCGTAGAAGAGGTCGGGCTCCAGGTAGATCTGGCCGTCGGTGATCGAGATCACGTTCGTCGGGATGTAAGCCGAGACGTCGCTGGCCTGCGTCTCGATGATCGGGAGGGCGGTCAGCGAGCCGCCGCCGAGGGTGTCGTTCAGGCGCGCCGCGCGCTCCAGGAGACGCGAGTGCAGGTAGAAGACGTCGCCGGGGTACGCCTCGCGTCCGGGCGGGCGGCGCAGCAGGAGCGAGACCTGGCGGTAGGCCCAGGCGTGCTTCGAGAGATCGTCGTAGACGATCAGGGCGTCGCGACCGGTCTCCATGAACTCCTCGCCCATCGCGCAGCCGGCGAAGGGGGCGATGTACTGCTGGGGCGCCGGGTCGGCGGCGGAGGCGAGGACGACGGTGGTGTGCGCCATCGCGCCGTGCTCTTCGAGGATGCGCACCGCCTGTGCTACCTGGGCCCGCTTCTGGCCGATGGCGACGTAGATGCAATTGACGCCCTTGCCGTTTTGGTTGATGATCGTGTCGAGGACGACGGCGGTCTTGCCGACCTGGCGGTCGCCGATAATGAGCTCGCGCTGGCCGCGGCCGATCGGGATCATCGCGTCGATGGACTTGAGCCCGGTCTGAAGCGCGGTGTCGACGTCCTGGCGGAGGATGACACCCGGGGCGATGCGCTCGATGGGGCGGAACTGGTCGGTCTGGATGGGGCCCTTGCCGTCGACCGGCTGGCCGAGGGCGTTGACGACGCGGCCGACGAGGGCGTCGCCGACGGGGACCGAGGCGAGGCGGCCAGTTGAGCGGATCTCGTCGCCCTCCTCGATGTCGGTGTACTCGCCCAGGATGATGATCCCGACCGAATCCTCTTCCAGGTTGAAGGCGAGCCCCAGCGTGCCGTTCTTGGTGAACTCGACGAGCTCGCTGGCCATGACCTGGCTCAGCCCGTAGGCGCGGGCGATGCCGTCGCCGATTTCGACGACTGTCCCCACGTTGGTGACGGTCATCTGCTGCTCGAAGCCGGCGATCTGCTGCTTCAGGATGTCGCCGATCTCGGTTGCGCGTAGTGACATGGTTCCTCTGTCCTCTCACGGCCGGCGCGGCCGCTCGACGCCTTGCCTTAGGCCGGGACCGCCAGCCGGGCGCGCAGGCGACGCAACTGGTTGACGACGCTGCCGTCGATGAGCTGATCGCCGACCCGAGCGACGATGCCGCCGATGATCGTGGGGTCGGTATGGAGACGAAGCCGCACGTTTTTGCCGACGAGCTTGCTCAGCTGGGTGCGAACCACCTCTTGCTCGCGCGCGCCGATCGGCTCCGCGGTCGTGACCTCCGCGATGGCGAGGCCGCGCTCGGCCATCACTGATTCGGCGTAGATCTGGGCCAGCTCGGGAACGATCTGCAGGCGGCGCCGCTGGACAAGCAGGTGGGCCAGGTTACGGGCCTCGGGCTGCGCTCCGGCGAGCACGCTGTCGAGGAGCGCGAGCTTGTCCGGCTCGGCCACGTTGGGGTTTGCCAGGTAAATCGCGGCCCCGGGATCGCTCATCAGGTCGTTGAGGCGCGCGAGGTCGTCCAGCCAGCGGTCGAGCGTGTCCCGCTCCTTGGCCAGGCTAAACACGGCCTGGGCGTACCGTTTTGCCGCGCCGCTCGCCATCCGTGCCTCCTCAGGTCCTGCCTGTCTCTCTGCCTGCCGTCGTCACGCAATCGACGTCGCCGTCACGCCGCCGAACCGGTCCCGTTGGACCGCCGACCCCCGCCGGCCTCGGCGAGGGTCTCCTCGATCAGCCGCGATTGGGTGGCCGGGTCGAGCTCCTTGCGCACGATCTTGGTTGCCGCGGTGATCGCCAGGTCGGCAACCTCCTGCCGGAGCTGCTGGCGCGCCTGCTCGGTCTCGGCCTGCAGCGTGGCCTTGGCGCGGGTCAGGTACTCGTCGGCCTGCTTGCCGGCCTCCTCGCGCGATCGGGCCAGCGTCGCGTCGCCGGCCTCGCGGGCATTGGCGAGGATCTGCTGCGCCTCGCGCCGGGCCTCGGCGAGCACTTCCTCGTTGCGCGCCGCGGTCGCCTGCAGGTCGGTCTGCATCTTCTGGGCCGCCGCCATGCTCTCGGCGATCCGCTCCTGCCGCTGGTCCAGCATGCGGACGATCGGACCCAGCGCGTAGCGCCAGAGCAGCCAGATAAAGACGATGAATGCAATCAACTGGATGATCAGATTCCAGCCGTTGATGCCGAGCTGTCCCATGGTGCCGGACTCCCCCGGCTCCGGCGACGAGCGCCGATCCGGATTCCCGCTGACCGAACATGACCGCACGGCGCGCGTTGCCGGCGGTGGCGGCGGCCCCGCGCCGCCGACCCGCGCGGCTAGACGAAGAGGATGATGATCGCGACGACGAAGGCGTAGATGGCGACGGCTTCCGAGAGCGCGGCGCCGATGATCATCGTAGTTCGGATCGCGCCCTCGGCTTCCGGGTTTCGCCCCAGCGCCTCGAGCGCCCCGCGAACCGCGAGACCGATGCCGATACCCGGACCGATCGCACCGAAGCCGATCGCGATCCCGGCGCCGAAGACCCGCGCCGCCTTGATGTCGTTGAGTGCATCGAGAAAGAGCGTTACGTTGTTCAGGTGATACACGCCCGCATTCCTCCTTCGTGCGCCGCCCACCGCGGGCGCGCCCCGTGCTAACGAGCTCGGCCCGCTGCCGGCCCCTTCTTCCCATCCCGGACGCCACGTCAGGGCGCGGCGCTCGTTCACTCCTGTTGCCGGTTGCCGGTTGCCTGACCGGGCCGCGCTCGCCTAATCTCCCGCCTGCGCCGTCGCGTGGACAGGCGCCACGTTGGTGCCGTGCGCTTCCCCGTGCTCCTCGTCGTGGCTGTCGCCGACCGCGAGCGTGATGTAGATCAAGGTCAGCAAGGCGAAGACGAGGGCCTGGATCGCCCCGAAGAGCAGTTCGAGCCCAAGGAAGACCACCGGGAAGAGGACGGGCACGACCGCGAGCTTGACCGCGTTCGCCATCGCGTACATCACCGCGAGGAGTACCTCACCGGCGAAGATGTTTCCGAAGAGTCGGAAGGAGAGCGAAATGATCCGCGCAAACTCCTGGACCAGCTCGAGCGGGAAGATCCACCACGGGTCGGCCATGTGCTTGATGCGGCCACCGATGCCGTGTGCCGAGATGCCGAGCCACTGAACCACGGAGAATGTCACGAGCGCCATCGCGAGCGTCATGTTGAGGTCAGCGTTGGGCGAGCGGAGGAAGGGCACGAGAACCTGCTCTTTCTCGGGTTGCGCTTGGGCGGCACCGGTGCTCACCGGCGCGCTGGCGCCGATGGCCGCCACCTGGATCGTGGCGCTGGGGGGCGTCTGCTTGTCTTCGTAGAAGCCAATGGTGCCGACGCCGGGGAGGAGTCCCGTGTAGTTGGCGAAGATGATGAAGATGAAGATGGCGGCGATCAGGGGAAAGATGCGGCGGCCGGGGCGCCGGCCGGCCGTGCCCTCGACCAGACCGAGGAGGAACTCGACGATCAGCTCGAGAACGCTCTGGCCGCGCGTGGGCACGACCTGCAGGCGCCGCGCGATCGTCGAAAAGACGAGGAGGATCAGCGCCATCACGATGAACATCGTGAGCATCGAGTTGGTGATGGGGATCGGACCGATGTGGAAGAGCGTTTCGGCCTTAATGGAGACTTCCAGCTTCATCCCGGTCGATCACGCTCCTTCCAGTCGATCTCGCACGGCCAACCCGTCAGCGTCGTCCGCGACGGGGGGTCAGGCGCGAAATCTGTCGCGCCAGGGGCCCGGGTGCGCGGTCGGTGCGGCCGACCCGCGAGAGCTCGACGAGCTCGTAGGCGGCACCGGCCAGGGCGACGACGACGCCGATCAGCGTAAAGACCGGCGATCGATCGAGGGTCTTGTCCAGGGCGACGCCGCCGCCGATGAACAGGACGACGGTCACCACAATAGAGCAGCCGAGGCCTGCTGCCGCTCCGGCTGCTCCGAGTCGTTCCCGATCGTCTGGAGAGGGCACGTTGACCACTCCGCCCCCGGACCTTGGTCCCGATTGCGAAGGTTATCACAATCTCGAGACGGGGAGCAACGGCGGCTACACCGGGCGGGTGGGCTGTGTCAACGTCCGGCGCCGCGTGCTCGACGCGGGCGGACCGCCGTGTCATCTGGTCCGAGTCGTCCGCTCGTTGCCCAGCCCACCCCGGCACTGAAGTGCCGGGGTGGCTGGAAACGCATGGTCCACCGTTCCGTCCGCTCAGCCCGCGACGCCGATGACCCGCCGCTGCTGACGTAGCCACCATCTCGCCGTCGACGAGCTCCACTGTCGATAATAAGATCCGATGAAGCGGTCGAGAGACGGAGGACAAGCATGGCAACAGTCGCCCAGGAGCGGGATCTCGGGTTGGAGCTGGACCGCTTGCGCGCCGACACGCCCGGCTGCGCCAACGTCGCCCATTTCAACCACGCCGGCGCCTCGCTGATGCCCCGTCCCGTCCTCGCCGCCACCATCGGCCACATCCAGCGCGAGGCCGAGATCGGCGGCTACGAGGCGGCCGACGAGGCCGAAGAGCGTCTCGCAGCCGTCTACTCCTCGCTGGCGACCCTGATCGGCGCGCAACCCGACGAGATCGCCGTCGTCGAGAACGCGACGCGGGCCTGGGACATGGCTTTCTACGCCATTCCCTTCCAACCCGGCGACCGCATCCTGACCTCCGTCGCCGAGTATGCGAGCAACGTCATCGCGTTCCTCCAGATCGCCGAACGGGGCGTCGACGTCGAGGTCGTGCCCAACGACGAGCATGGCCAGCTCTCGATCGCGGCGCTCGCCGACCGGCTCGACTGCCGCGTCAAGGTCGTCGCCGTCTCCCACATGCCGACCAACGGCGGTCTCGTCCAACCCGCGGCCGAGATCGGTCGCCTCACCCGGGAGACCGGCGCCCTGTTCCTGCTCGACGCCTGCCAAACGGTCGGTCAGCTCCCGATCGACGTCGCCCAGATCGGTTGCGACGTTCTCTCCGCGACGAGCCGGAAATACCTGCGCGGCCCGCGCGGTATGGGTTTCCTGTACGTCCGCCGCTCCCTCATCGAGCGCCTCGTCCCGCCGCTGCTCGATCTCCACGCCGCCCTCTGGACCGCGCGCGATCGCTTCGAGATCCGACCGGACGCCCGCCGCTTCGAGAACTGGGAGTGCTTCTTCGGCGGCAAGCTGGGCATGGGCGTAGCTGCCGACTACGCCCTCGATCTCGGGCTCGACGCCATCTGGGCCCGCGTGCGCCGTCAAGCCGACCTCCTCCGCTCAGCGCTCTCCGCGGTTCCGGGCCTCACCATCCGCGACCAAGGCCGAAACAAAGGCGGCATCGTCACCTTCACCCTCGATTGCCTCCCCGCGGACACCGTCGTCAAACGCCTGAAGGCTGAGCGGATCAATACGGTCACCTCTTCAATCGTCAGCACCCGCTACGACATGGAAGATCGCGGTCTCAGCGAGCTTGTCCGCGCCTCCGTCCACTACCTGACGACCGACGACGAGATCGCCACGCTCGCCCAGGCCGTTGATCGCCTTGCGGTCAACCCGCTGGGAACCAGGTAGAGCGACCTGTTGGAGAACGATCGAGACAGCGACCGCGAAATGCTTGCCGGTCCGGCCGCCTCTTGCGTCGACCGGCCATCGCGGGTATCGTGTCCGTACACCTGTTCGTCCCCGCGATTGGACTCCAATCGGAATCGCCCTGGATTTGGGGACGAGCCGCCCTCGGTGCCTGAAGCAGAGCACCGCCGGACCGTCGAGCGCCTGTGGCGGTTGTTCGACGCCTTCGACTTCGAGGGGGTCGGCCCGCTCCTCCACGACGACTTCGTCTGTGAGTGGCCGCAAAGCGGCGAGCGCATCCGCGGCCGCGCCAACGACATCGCCCTCAACGAGCACTACCCCGGCGCCTGGCGCATCACGATCGAGCGCCTGATCGCCAGCGGCGACGAGGTCGCAACGCAGGTCCGCCTCGAATCGGACGGTCGCACCCTGGACGCCGCGTCCTTCTTCGAGTTGCGCGACGGCAAAATCGTCCGGCAAGTCGACTGGTGGCCCGAACCCTCCCCGGCGCCCGCCTGGCGCAGCCAATGGGTTGAACACCTGGACGATCCGCAATAGCCAAAGCTTCCCCTCGCCCGACGTTGACTGGGCGCCCCTCGGACACGCCTGGGAGGAGACCGCCAGCGGTCCCTCGAATCAGGCCACCTACCTGACCGCCTCGATCACTGCCTCGGGCAAGGTCGGACGGTCGTCTTCCCAGCGGCTCTGCTCAAGCAAGCGCGCCCGCACCGCCGGCCGCACGTAGCGCCGCTCGATCCACACGGCGGCGCCGGCCAGCAGTGGAGTCACGATCGCCGCGACGAGGAGCGGCGCCCCCGGATGCCACATGGAGAGCGCTCCGGCGGCAAACGGCGCTAGTCCGAAGCCAATCCCACCGAGGAACTCCGCCAAGGCAAACGCCCGGTTGCGCAGCACCGGCGGCGTCACGTCGCCGAGCACCGCCGGAAAGAGCGACCACGCGACGATAAACCCACCGCGCATCAGAAACGCCGGTGTTAAGACCCAGGTGCGACCGCTGAGCAGCGTGACGGCACAGACCCCGCCGACCGCCAGTGTCGCCACCCCGATCGCGCGGCTCGAGGTCAGCCAAGCGCTGCGGCCCGTAGCCACCGCCAACATGACGCTCCCGACCGCGGCGACGGAGCCGAACCGGCCGACCGTCGCCAGACCGAGCCCATGGACGTCCTTCAGGTAGTTGGGCAACAGCGTCGTGCCCGTCGTCAGCGCCGCGAGCACGCCGAGCTGAAGCAACCCCACCGCCCGCACCGCGGGGATCCGGAACGCCTCCCGGTAGCCGGTCTTGCTCCCTTCGTGCAGCGCGCGCGGTCGCTCTGAGATCCGGCTAAAGACGACGGTCGCCAGCAAGTACGCGACCGCGCTGACGAAGAACAGCACCCGCAGCGCCGTCCGGTCGGCGAGCCAGCCGCCCGTCGCCGGGGCCAGGATCAGCGCGACGCTTGGTCCGACCGTGTAGATCAGCGAGAACGCCCGCGCCCGATTGCCGCCGGCGGATGCGTCCGCGATGTACGACGAGAACGCCGGCGTCCCGACGTTGCCGAACACGATCACGATCATCCCGGGCAGGAGCTGCCACCACGTCTGGGCCAGACCGTAGCTGGCGATCGCCGGCACCGTTAGCGCCGTCGTGACCACGATCAGGCGCCGACGACTGACGCGATCCGCAATCACGCCACTCGGCAGTGGGATCGCGATCCGCAGGATCCCCTGCGCCCCGATCAGCATGCCGATCTGGAAGTCCGTCGCCCCGAGCGACTTGATGTAGAGCGTCAGCAGCGTGTTGTACAGCCCAAACCCGAACTCAAAGACGAACATGCCCCAGAACAGGAACGTCGCATCGCGGCCGAGCCCAAGGGCCGGCCGGGGCATCGCCGGCCACCGGCGACCCGCGCCGACCGCCCGCCCGACGCCCCCGCTCCCGCGCACCCCACGACTCCGATCCGCTGCCCGACGAACGACGAGATACCGATCAGGGCGTGGCCGCGTCGGTCCTCAGCGTCTCCAGAATCGCCGCGTTCCGAAGCCGCCGCCGCAACAGATACCAGTTGGCGAAGGCGCCCAGGGCGGACGTCGGAAAGAACGCCAGCCAGACCACCCCGAGCCCCCCGTCCAACCACGCAACCCCCGCGTAGGCCAGTCCGACGGCCAACCACACCGTGACCACGCTCGTCAGAAGCGGCGTTCTGGTATCGCCGAGTCCACGCAGGGCGCCGCCGTTGACGGCCCAGACGGCCCAGAACGGCAGCCCGATGCTCAGCGCCCGCAACGCGCTGGTGCCGATGTCGATCACGTTCCGATCGTCCGTGAAGACGTCCATCACCCGTGAGGCGAGCAGGAAGTAGATCGCGCCGCCGGCCGCCATCCAGCCAATCGACCAGATCTCCGCGATCCGCGTCGCCGTCGCGGCATCGCGCAGATTCTTGGCACCAACGCTTTGACCGACCAGCGCGGTCGCCGCCAGCGCGAAGCCAAACCCCGGCATGAACGCGATCGACAGGGCCGTGAACCCGATCTGCTGCGCCGCCAACGACGCGGTGCCGAGGATCGCGACCACGGCCAACATCGTCGTGAAGCCCGCCGACATCAGCATCTGTTCGAGCGCCGCCGGGAACCCCAGGCGCAACAGGTCGCGCCCGACCGCGAGCCTGGGGAGCCAGCCCGCCCGCCCGCGGATGGAGACCGCACGTCGTCCCCGCACGAGCAGGGCGAGCAGGATCATCGCCGCCGTCGCTCGCCCGATCGCCGCCCCCCACGCGCTCCCGGCCACGCCGAGCTTGGGGAACCCCAGGTGCCCAAAAATCAGCAGGTAGGCCGCGACCAGATTGACCGCGTTGGCGACGATCGAGGCGGTCAGGGGTGTCCGGCTGTCGCCGACGCCCCGAAAGACGGCGCCGCAGACGAAGGTCAGCAGCAGCGCTATGCTCGTCCCAGACGTGATCTGGAGGTAGGTCGTCGCGTTCGCGGCCACCTCCGGCGCCGTGCCGAACAGCCTGATGGCGTGTCCTGCGACGAGGACACCCAGGATCGAGAGGGGGATCGCCAGCAGCACGCCCCAGAGAATCGCCTGTCTCGCCAGCCGGTTGGCCAGGTGGTGGTTGCCCGCCCCAAACGACTGCGACACCAGCACCGTCGCCCCAATCTCCAGCGCGATCAGGATCGAGATGATGAAAAAGACAAACTCAACCGCCGTCCCGACCCCGGCGATCGCCTCCTTGCCCAGCCGCGACACCATCAGGGTGTCGACCGCCCCAACTGACGTCTGGAGCAGGTTCTCCCCGATAATCGGCATCGCCAGCGCCAGCACGCGCTGCCGCGTCATCGGCCCGGCCGGCGCCACCGGAGATCCGTCGCCCGGGGTGTGATCGAGCGCACCGGGCCCGTCCCCGCCATCTGGCGCCCAGGTGGGCGCACGCTCGGCCTCTTCGGTGGAGGTGGCCATCCTGGTCCTCACATCGACCGCCGCACACTCGCGTCGGCCCGTCGGGTCATCGGTCTAGCATATCCGGCCCGTCCTGTCGTCGTGTACCGTGTACACTCAGCCCTCATGGCTCGGAGCATTCGGCGCCCTGTCTCGCGGCGTTCGGCCGGTCGCGGAACGCCGCGGCATCGCCCCTTCTGCCCCACCACTCCACCGTCATCCCGCGCTCGCCCAGGCTCTCTCCGGTCGTTGCCCCGGCCGGCTGACATGGCGGCCCGGCATCGGAGGTTTCCATGGCGATTCGGACACGCATCTGCGACCTCTTGAAGATCGACGTTCCGATCCTCCAGGCCGGCATGGCCGGCTACACCAACGCGGCGCTCGTGGCCGCCGTCTCCAACGCCGGCGGTCTCGGCATCCTGGGCGGCATCGACCGCTCGCCCGAAGCGCTGATCGCGGAAATCTCGCGCATCCGGACGCTGACCGACCGCCCCTTCGGCGTCAACCTCGTCATCGCCGAGATCGGCCCCGACCATTGGGACGCCTGCCTCGCCGCGCGTCCCCCCGTGCTGAGCACCTCCTGGGGGGACGCCGCCCCGTACGTCGCCCGGGCGCGGGCCGCCGGCTGCCGCATCATCCATCAGGTCAACACCGTCGCCGGTGCCGACGCCGCCGTTCGCGCCGGCGTCGACGCCATCGTCGCGCAGGGGACCGAAGGCGGCGGCCACGTCGGGCAGGTCGCGACGATGGCCCTGGTGCCGCAAGTCGTCGACGCCGCGTTGGGCATCCCGGTCGTCGCGGCCGGCGGGATCGTCGACGGCCGCGGCCTTGCCGCCGCCCTGGCCCTCGGCGCCGAAGGCGTCCTGATCGGCACCCGCTTCCTGGCGACCGACGAAGCGCCGATCGCCGCGTCTTGGAAGCAGGCCCTCCTCGCCAGCCCTGCCGAGCGCGCGATCCTGTCCGACATCCCGGACATCGCCTGGGACGTTCGCTGGCCCGGCGCCACCTGCCGCGTCCTGCGCAACCGCCTCGTCGATGACTGGCTGGGCCGGGAAGACGCCCTCCGCGACCATGCCGAGGAGGTCGTGGCAGCGATCGGTGCCTGCCGCGCCGTCGGCGCCGCCGACTATGTCCCGCTGTACGCCGGACAGGGTACCGGCGCCGTGCATTCGATCGTTCCCGCGGCCGAGGTCGTGCGAGCGATGGCCGAGGACGCCGAGGCCATCCTGCGCCATCTGTCCGCCCTCGTTTGACGCCCGGACCCGCCCCTCCAGCCGTCATGCCGAGCCGGTCGAGGATGCTCCCTCGCGCCTGCCGTCCTGCCGACCGCTCGCTCCACCCGTACGCCGGTGTCGGGCTGTTGCAGGCTCGACGCATTCTGATCGTGGGGTGGGCGGGCCCGGCACCCATCGGCTCCGACTTATTCAGCCCACCCCGGCACTGAAGTGCCGGGCTCAACCGACAAA
>JRHI01000803.1_pt1 | contig 31374 bp, 23 predicted proteins | sample 215371 | NCBI WGS metagenome assembly JRHI01 (sample SAMN02929681, study PRJNA255918) | sediment metagenome | biome: cave system; feature: Ice Cave; material: Sediment; isolation source: sediment from deep within a dark volcanic ice cave with no known source of... ...
TACACAACCGGAGCCGGCGGCGCCTGCGGGGGTGCGTTTCACCTCTTCGCRAACCTGCCGGTGGGAGCCGGCGGCGGSCAGAAYAACAACTCCACRGGYARTTGCCCCGCCACCWCCASCYCCTCCACGTGCAGCCTTGGCCCAASCACCGGCGTATACGACAGCCCCGGTTTCCCGGGGTCCTCGGGCGCRGCRCCSCCCGAYTACCAGGTKGCSAACAGYTTCGSGGCRTCGCTCCCCAATCAGARCGCCCCCCGGGCCCAGCCGCCGGCCGCCACCAGCTCCGGGGAYATCGCMAAYGAGAACAGCTGTGCCGATGCGACCGGTGTGCGYGCCTTTTGCCGRGCYGCGGTCACRCCCGGCGSCGTKGTGMTGAAGGTCACCGGTACGGGCTGYGTCAGTGTCAAGAACACCCCCGGCGGCGAYCTYCACATCTTCAGCGGCTACCAGTACAACTGGATCCTCRTCCATGAACCGSCAWCCACCACRTGCACCAACAYCTGGAGCGGKAAGACCARCTCRGCGGCCATCGGTCAGGTGTACACACCCGGCGCCGCCTTTAACATCGACAGCCCGGCCTCTCTCAGGGCTGCCACGGGTGGCATTATCGCAGCCACGATTTCGGTTACCAACTCACCGACGATCACCTTCGACCCGGCCTACTCCCCGCGGCCCCCCGCCACTCGACTCACGGCCTGAAGCGGTTCCCGGGTCGACCAGCCAGGGTTACTTGGTGACGCTCATTGAGTCGACGACCTTGCTGAGGATGCTGTCGGCGTTGAGCGCCTCAGCGTCGCCGAAGCTGAGCCCGAGCCCGTAGGCGACAGCCTGCATCAGGAACGAGCCGGCACGGTAGGTCACTCCAAGCTGAGGGTGGCGCTGGGCCACCAACAGCCCGGCCGCGGCCGCCCGCTTCAGATCGCGGCTGGCCGTCGTGCTGCTGATCTTGGCTTCCTTGGCGTAGACGCCGATCTTTATCTCGGCCCCGTTGAAGGCGGCGTTGATCGTCCTACCAAGCCGGCTGCCCAGGCCGACATAGACGACGAGGCTGTCGATCACCGCGCCGACCCGGCGGCGGGCATTGGTGACGGTCGCCTTCCGGTTGGCAGCCGGCGCCGGCGCGTGCCAGCGGGGTACGAAGACCCGTTCCGAAGTGGAGGGGGCCACTCCGGCCGCACCGCCACCTCCGCCGCCGCCGCCAAAAGGCATTGGGCTGGGAACAACTCCACCGACCGCCTGCCGGGCGGCGACGATCAGGTCCCGCACGTCTTCGCTGAGGCCGGCTGACGCCGGCACGGATGTCTGGTGCGCCCGGCGGGCCGCCTCCATCGGGTCGACGGGACCGTTCCGCTCACCCGCGTACGGCACCCGACCGTACTCGCCATAGTCAGCGTTGGCCGCCGCGGCCGCCGCCGCCGCCGCTGTCGGATAGGTCGCCGGGTTCGAATTGAAGGGCACCACGACGACCTCGCGGATCACGTCGTTTCCACTGCGGCGTCGCGTTTCGGCCTCCATGATGGGATCCTTGGTCACAGGCATCATGCTGTCGGCACCGGCCGGAATGTACCTGGCGTATTCGGGATCGAAGAGTCGCTCGGGTACCTGGACGCCGTAGAAGGCCGCCTTGTCGAGCAGCTTGGGTATGTAACCGGTCGCGTTGTACTCGAGGTGGAGATCCGCCCCCATGCCCAGCACGTAGATGTCCCTCAGCACCGGCCCATCGGCGTTATAGCCGAGCACCTCCGCGATCTGGACGATCTTGCGCCGGCCGTCGGGCATCCGAGCGAGGTGGACGAGGAGATTGAGGGCCGAGCCGATCTGCGCCCGGACCGCTTCATAGGGCAGGTCGATGGAGGCCATCATCACCATCGTCTCGAGGCGGCTCAAACCGTCGCGCGCCGAGTTGGAGTGAATGGTCGACATGGAGCCGTCATGACCGGTGTTCATGGCCTGGAGCATGTCGAGCGCCTCGCCGCCGCGAACCTCACCGACCAGGATCCGGTCGGGCCGCATCCGGAGCGAGTTGCGGACCAGCTGCCGGATGGTGAGCTCACCCTTGCCCTCGATATTCGCGGGACGGTGCTCCAGGGCCACCACGTGGGGATGCTGAATCTGCAGCTCGGCGGCGTCCTCGATCGTCACCACACGCTGGTTCTCGGGAATGTAGGAAGCCATCACGTTCAGCGAGGTCGTCTTTCCGGAGCCGGTGCCGCCGGAGACGAGGATGTTCATCCGACCCAGCACGCAGGCGCGGAGGAAATCAGCCATCGCCGGGCTGAGCGAGCCCTCGCGGAGCAGGTCGTCGATGTCCATCACGAAGTCGCGGAATTTGCGGATGGTCAGCGATGGACCGCGCAGCGCCGCCGGTCGGATGATCGCGTTGACGCGGCTGCCGTCGGGGAGGCGGGCGTCAACCATTGGGCTCAGCTCATCGATGTGACGGCCGGTGACGGCGATCATTCGGCGGATCGTCTCGAGCAGTTGGCCCTCGTCGGCAAAGTGGGCCTCGGCCTTGACCAACATCCCATCACGCTCCACGAAGACGTCATCGGTCCCGTTGACCATGATCTCGCTCACGGCGGGATCCCGAAGAAGTCGGTCAAGCGGGCCGTACCCGACAGCCTGGAGGAGGATCTGGTCGATCAGCTCGGTCCGCTCCGCCATCGTCAGCGTCAGCTGGTCCTCGTCGAGCATCTCGTCGATGTGTAGGCGCACTGAGCGAGTGAAGGAGTCCTGGTCCCCGGTGGAGAGGTCGGTGTCCCGGATCATGGAGAGCCGGTCGCGGTAGTCGGCGGCGAGCTGAGCGATGCGGGAGCCCCTGTTCTCCTCCTGCAGCTGCGCTGACCGATCGCTCCGGCGGCGGCGAGGGGCGGCGGTCCACTGGTCGAGGCCGACTCCCCACCGGTCGACGAAGCGAACCTCGAGCAGAGATTGGGAGCAGATCAGGACCGGCGTCACGAACTCGGTGTCCTGCACTCGCATGCGGATCATGAATCCCTCGCCGCCGGGCGCACCGACCAGGTATCCCTGGATGCTGTCCCCGTCACGGAAGGAGAGGAGGCCCTTGCGTTCCTCCGAGTCGCCGTTGTCAGGATCCAGGCCAGCCCCCAGGGCGACGTACTTGAGGTTCGCGAGAGGTACCCAGCTGACCTCGCCATCACCGCCGGCCGGATGGAGCGGATAGCCCCGGCGCGTGATCTCGCGACTGTTCGAGAGCCCCTCAAGCACCTGCCCACCGAGGAGGTGCACGGTGACCTCGAGGAGGGTCGCGATTTCAACGGTGGGGTGGTTGTGCACCTGACGGTCGCGGAGCTGCGCCACTAACGCAGCTCCGCCCGGGGGGGGATGGGCGGGTTCACGGCGCCCGGAATCCTAACACCACACCTGCCGTATTTGATCGTTATTACCGGTTAAGGATTCAGGCTGCGGAAGAACGCCCCCGGCCGCGGGACCGCCGGCGCCTTCTTGAGGGAGCCGCAGTCCCCGCGATAACCGGCGACCGGCGCTCAGCCGGCTCCTGATGGACGGGCGGGTGGCCATTGCCACCGTGCACCACGTACCGCCAGCCGCCTTCGGCGATGAGATGCTCCGCGTCAAGCTCGGGGAGCTCGGGTGCTCCCTGCCGGCGCAGCTTGCTCCAGTTCGGCAGGTCCTCGGCGCTGACCATGGTCAGTGCGCGTCCCTCCATGCCCATCCGGGCCGTCCTGCCGATCCGGTGGGTGAGCCACTGGGGCGTATCGGGCAGCTCGAAATTGATCACGAGGCCGACGTGGCTGATGTCGAGTCCGCGAGCAGCGACATTGGTCGCCACCAGGATGTCCGCCTTCTGGTCGCGGAACGATTCCATGGTCCGGTCGCGGGCCGACTGGCTGAGGTTGCCCTGCAGCTCGACGCTGTCATGGCCGAGAGCCTTGAGATCCTTGTTGAGCTTCTTGACGCCGTGCTTGGTCCTGCCGAAGACGATGGCCGACCCCTTGTGCCTGCGGAGCAGCTTGTTGAGCACCTGGAGTTTGTCGTTGCGCTCCACGCGCAGGAGGCCGTGCTCGAGAAGGGACTCGGCCTCCGCGGCGACCTTGATGCGGACCGGCTCGTGGAGGTGCTTGTCGATCATCCTGGTCACCCACTCCGGCATCGTCGCGGAGGCGAGGACTGTCTGCGGGTGGTAGGTCATCGCCATCAGCTTCTCGACGTCCGGCGCGAAGCCCGCATCAAGCATCTCGTCGGCCTCATCGAGGACCAGGTACTCCACCCGGCTGAGGGTGAGCAGCTTACGACCGATCATGTCGAGGATCCGGCCCGGGGTGCCGATGATGATCTCGGGTCTCGCCTTGAGGTCGTTGGTCTGGGTGGCGTAACCGACGCCACCGTAGAGCAGCGCGGAGCGCAAACGGGTGTCAAAGCTCTTCCAGACGGCGTCGATCTGAACCGCCAGTTCCCGGGTAGGAGTGACGACCAGGACTCGAGGCCCCTGACCGGAGGCGGTGAGCAGGCCCTGCGCGGCCGGGATCAGAAAGGCGAGGGTCTTACCGGAGCCGGTGGGCGCCTCAATGACCACGTCACTCCCATCGAGGAGGGGCGGGATCGCTTCGGCCTGAACCTGGACCGGGGTATCGATATTGGTGCGCGTGAGCGCATCGAGAATGCGGGGCTCAAGGCCCAGCTCGAAAAACGTAGACAACGGAAGTACTCCTGTTCCTTCCCTTGCTTAATTTTTTCGTTGCCGCGACGTAACTCAGGACTCTCGTTGCAATGACGGAGTGGGAAGGACCCCGAGCGGGCTTGGTGAACTATACCCGCTCAGGGCCCCCAGCATTCCACTTCCGCTGAGCTCAGGCGACGGACAGGCTTCCCTCGCGGACCGGTTCGAGGGCCACCTCGAGCACTTCCATCACGTCACTCGCCAGGTGGAAGGTGATCTCATCCCGAACGCTCTGCGGAAGGTCATCGAGATCGGCCTCGTTGCGCTTGGGAAGAATCACCTCTTTGAGGCCGGCACGGTGGGCGGCCAGCACCTTCTGCTTGACGCCGCCGATCGGCAGCACCTTGCCCTGCAGCGTGACCTCGCCGGTCATGCCAACGGTGTGCCGGACCGACCGCCCGGTCATCAGGCTGGCGATGGCCGTCACCATCGCCACGCCAGCGGAAGGACCGTCCTTGGGGATGGCTCCGGCGGGCACGTGCACATGAATTCGCTTGTCGGACACCTCCTTGTCCACCCCCAGCTGTTCACGCCGCGAGCGCACGAAGCTGAGAGCGATCTGGGCCGATTCCTTCATCACGTCACCGAGCTGACCGGTCAGGGTGAGGCTGCCCTTGTCGCCGTCGATGGCACTGGCCTCAATGAAAAGCACGTCCCCGCCGGTTCCAGTCACCGCCAGGCCGGTCGCGACGCCGGGTACCGAGGTTCTCTCGGCCACCTCGTACTCGAACTTTCGCCTGCCCAGGTAATCCTTCACGTCCCCCCCATCGACCGTCACAGGCGGCGTCGCGGCGCCACCCGCGTCAAGCTTCGTGGCGACCTTGCGGAGGACCTTGCCGATCTCGCGCTCGAGGTTGCGAACGCCGGCCTCACGCGTGTAGTCGGAGATGATGGTGCTGATCGCCGGGTCCGTCATGGTGACGTCGGCCGCATCGAGTCCATTGCGCTCGCGCTGGCGCGGCAGCAGGTGCTTGCGCCCGATCTCGAGCTTCTCCTGCTCGGTGTAGCCGTCGAGCCTGACCAACTCCATCCGGTCCAGGAGCGGGCCTGGGATGGTGTCGGCAACGTTCGCGGTGGGAATGAACAGCACCTCGCTGAGGTCGAGGTCGACCTCCAGGTAATGATCTCGAAAACTGTGGTTCTGAGCGGGGTCGAGGACCTCCAAGAGTGCCGACGAAGGATCGCCTCGCCAGTCGGCGCCCACCTTGTCAATCTCGTCGAGCATGATCACCGGGTTCTTCGTACCGGACTCTTTGAGCGCGCGCACGATCCTCCCGGGCAGAGCGCCGATGTAGGTGCGGCGGTGGCCGCGGATCTCCGCTTCATCGTGGATCCCTCCCAGCGAAACGCGGGCGAACTTGCGGCCGAGGGCGCGGGCCACTGACTCACCAAGCGAGGTCTTGCCCACTCCGGGCGGCCCCACCAGCGTGATGATGGCTCCGTCGCCGCGGGCGAACTTGGGTCCCTCCGCGGCCGCGTCATCCTTGTTGTTGGCAGCTCGCTCGGCGCGACGCTTGCGGACCGCGAGAAACTCGATGATCCGCTCCTTCACATCGTCGAGACCGGTGTGGTCCTCGTCAAGGATTCGGCGGGCTTCGACCAGGTCGAAATTGTCCTCGGAACGCTTGTCCCAGGGCAGCTCCAACATCCAGTCGAGGTAGTTGCGGATCCAGCCGTTCTCGGGGCTCTGCTCGGACGTCCTCTCAAGTCGGTCCAGCTCGCGCTCGACCTCCTTGCGAACCGGCTCCGGCATCCCCGCCCTGGCGATCCGCTCCCGGTACTCGGAGGCGACATCACCCTCTTCTCCGAGCTGCTTTTTGATCGCCTGCATCTGCTGGCGGAGGATGAAGTCCCGCTGCTGCTTCTCCATCCCGTCGCGTACGTCGTTGCGGATCGTCTCTTTGAGAGACATCTCCGAGAGGATGTCGCGCGTCCAGGGGATCAGCTTCTCAAGCCGGGCGACGACGTCGAGCTCCTCCAGGAGCTGAACCTTCTGCTCGACGGAGAGGTCCGGCGAGTACCCCGCCATGTCCGAGAGATGGCCGGGGTTGTCGATTCCGCGCAGCATCTGGGCGATCGGCCGGGCATCGCGCAGCTCGAGGATGTTCTCGATGATCGCGCGGTACTCGCGCGCGAGCTCGCGAGCTCGGTCACTCGGCGCCACCGGGTCGAGATTCGGGGTGAACTCGGCCATCAGGGCACCGCTGAGATTTGCCTCCACCTTGCCGATCAGGGCGCGGTACCGGCCCTGCACCACGACCACCTCCTCGCCGCCGGGCAGGTTTCCGCTGTCCTCCAGCTTGGCAACCGTCCCGACCGCGCTGTATCGCCCGTTGACCTTGGGCAGGAGGACGACCTGCCGGCTCTCGTTGTTGGCGGCGGCGACCGCCGCCCGAGCCTCTTCGGAATCGAGCTGAATTGTCACGTTCATATGCGGGAGGACGACACCCGCCGAGAGCGGAAGGACGGGCAGCGTTTCTCTGATTTCAGACATCGGTTTTCTTCTTCTTTGTGGTGGGTTGCTTTCAGGTCGCCGGGCCCAGAGGGGGTGCTGAGAATCTTTTCCCCGGCCGGCGGCCCTGAAACCTGCCACGGGAAGTGGACCAGCCGGCCCCGGGCCGCCGCCACCACCGGGGCAGGGCCGGGGGGTCCGGATTTACCTGTCCGATCGCCTCAACCGACACTACAATCACAGCCGTTCCGTAGCCGAGTCGCGGCTCACGATCAAGCAACAACGCAGGAGGTATCGACCCCGATGGGCAAGAACAAGAAGGCGCCAACCAAGAGCCTCAAGGAAAAGCGGCAGGAAAAGAAGGCCAAGGAAGCCGACAAGCCCTCCGCCAAGACCGTCTCCAAGACGGCCCGCGCTAGCGGCGCCAAGGGCTGAACCTAAAGCGTCAGTACGTAGCCGAAACCGCCGGGGCCTAGCGGAAAGGTCCCGGCGGTTTTCGTTGCCTGGCCTAACGCAAGGGCCGCTCCGGCTGCCCTACGCTAGCGCCGGAATGAAGAGTCCCCGGGGCGGTCTTGGGCAGGTGAGAGGGGGTGCGCTGGCGCTCCTGCTTGTGCTGACTGCCTGCGGCGGAGTGGCGCCTCCGCCACCGGCGAGCGGCTCTGACAACCCGTCCGGCACGATCAGGCTCTACACATCAGTTGTCCAGCAGACCGTCGACGCGGTTGTCAAACCCTTCCGGGCGGCTCACCCGGAGGTCACAGTCGACGTTTTCCGCGCCCCGACCGGCCAGCTGGACGCCAGGATCGCCGCTGAGCAGAGGCAGGGAAGCATCCAGGCGGATGTCCTCTGGGAGACCGACCCCCTTTCAATGCAGCAGTTTGCCAGCCAGCACCTCTTCCGGCAATGGACGCCCACCGAGCAGCACGCAGTGCCCGCCGCCTACCGGGGAACCGGCTTTTGGGGGACGCGGATTCTCAACATGGTGATCATCCATCGCACGGACCTGGCGCCGGCGCCGGCCGACTGGAATGACCTCCTCAATCCGGCCTACCGAGGCGCCGTTGCGATTCCTGATCCCGGGTTCGCGGGTTCGGCCTATGGTGCCCTGGCCTACTTCGGAATGTCGAAGGAATTCGGCATCGACTACTACCGCAAACTCAAGGCCAACGGCGCGGTCCAGGTCTCGGCAATCGGCGACGTGATCACCGGAGTGGCCGAGGGCCGCTTCAAGGTCGGAATGGCACTCGATGTCACCACGCGAACGGAGATCAACAAGGGATCGCCGATCAAGATCGTCTGGCCGAGGAGCGGTGCCGTCGCCATCTACAGCCCGATCGGCGTTTTCTCAACCTCTCAGAACAACGTCGCCGCTGAGGCGTTCGTCGACTTCGTGCTCTCCGAACCCGGCCAGAAGGCAATCGCCGGAACGGGCTGGCAACCCGTCCGCAGCGGGGTGACGGGCGGACCCGCCCCCGGCGGGAAACAGGTGGAGCCCGACTGGCCCGCCGCGTTTCGACGGCAATCTGAACTTCTCCGCGAGTACCGCGCAGTCTTTGGGGCCTGAACAGCCCTTTCGCCGCCCCTCACCGGCACCGGTCACTGCCGGGAGAGCGGCAGCGCTGGCGTTGTTGATCGCGCTGGTCGGCTACCCCGTCGGTGTACTCGTCGCCGCGGCGGGCGCGGCGGGCCAGGAGGGCGTCCGAGTGGCCCTCGAAACAGGGCTGGTGGTGGCGGCCACGAACACCCTGTGGACGGGCGCCCTGGCCACGCTGATTGCGGTCGGAATGGGACTCGCCGGAGCCATGACCACCGAGCGATTGACCGGCGGGGGACGCTCACTGCTGCGGGTTGCCATGCTCCTCCCGCTGGCGATCCCGCCTTTTGTGGTGGCGCTCGGCTGGACCGAGGCTTATGGCCCCCATGGCATCCTCGCTCGCAGCTTTGGACTGGCGCTGCCCTGGGTCTACGGGCCTGCGGGGGTCGTCGCGGTCCTCGCGGTTGAAGGCGTCCCGCTGACCTATGCGGTCATCGCCGCCGGCCTCGCGGCGCGGTCCGAACCCAACCTCGAGCGCGCTGCCCGGGCCTGCGGGGCCACCGCTGGAACGGCCTTCACCACGATCACCCTGCGCCTGTTACGGCCGGCACTCACCGCCGCCGGTGTGCTGGCATTCGTCACCTCGGTCAACTCCTTCGGCGTGCCTCAGGTGCTCGGGGTCCCGGCCCACTTCGCCACGCTCACGACCCGCATCTACCAACAGCTGACCCTCAGCGCTGACCCCACGGCCTTCTCGGCCGCTCTGCTGCTCGCCCTGGTTCTGCTCGCCATCCCGCTCGCGGCGGTCGGCCTCGGCGACGCGTTCCTGGCGGGCAGCGCTGTGACGCGCGCAGCCGGCGGTGAGGGGGCTGAAACGCGCGGGCGCCGCGGGCGCGTCCCAGCCCTTGCTCTAGGCACCTACGCCATCCTCACGACCGGGATTCCCCTGCTCGCCCTGCTCCTCACGGCTCTGACGCGCGCCGCCGGCCTCCCCCCCCTCCCGGCCAACCTGACGCTGGACAACTTTCGCCAGTCGGTGGGCGGAGTCGCCGGAGCCGGGCTTGGCCACAGCCTTGGCCTCGCCGTCGTGGCCGCCTCCGTCGTTCTCGTCATCGGCGGCCTGGTGGCGGCGCTCGGCCGCAGGGGCATGATGCGGACGCTGGCGACCCTGATCACGGCGAGCTATGCCCTCGCCGGCTCCGGCCTGGCGCTGGCCATCCTGCTCGCCTATGGCCCGCTGCTGAGGTATTCGCTGGGGCTGATCCTGGTCGCCTACCTGGCCAAGTTCTGGGCTCTCGGCTACCGGCCGATCGCTGGAAGCGCAGACCGCCTCCCACCCGATCTCGTGCGCGCGGCTCGGGCGTCGGGGGCGAAATGGAGCACCTCGGTGCGCACCGTCGTCGTCCCGCTACTGCGGCCGGCCCTGGCCGCGGCCTGGCTACTGGTGTTTCTCGCCGCCCTTCACGAGCTGACGATCTCGAGCCTGCTCTACGCGCCGGGATCGGAAACCCTTGCGGTTGCGGTCCTCAACCTCCAGGAGCTCGGGGACGTGACCGTGACGGCAGCCCTCGCTGTACTCCTCACCGGCCTCGTCCTGGTGGCTGCCGCCCTGCTCGCCGTGGCCCGCCGCCTCTCGCTTCGCGCCGGGACGTGGCAGTGAGCACCCCTGCGGCGCCCGCTGTCGAGTGCCGAGCGCTGTCCGTCGCCCACGACCGCAAGACCGTCCTCCATCAGGTCGACCTGCAGGTCGGGCCGCGAGAGCTCCTGGCGGTGCTCGGCCCGTCAGGGTCCGGTAAGAGCACCCTGCTGCATGCGGTGGCCGGCTTCATCGCCCCGCTTGCGGGCGAGATTCGGATGGCGGGCAGGCTGGTGGCGAACGCCGATCGGCAGGTCGCGCCGGAGAGCCGGTCGGTCGGCGTCGTATTCCAGAGTTTCGCACTCTGGCCGCATCTCACAATTCTCGAAACTGTGGCCTACCCGGCCCGACGCCGAGGGGTGACCGCGCCGGCCGCCCGAGCGGAGGCGGCCGACCTGCTCGGCAGGCTGGGGCTGGGCGGACTGCTCGAGCGCAGGCCGGCTGAGCTGTCGGGGGGTGAACAGCAGCGTGTCGGCCTGGCCCGCGCCCTCGCTCGGCGCCCCGAACTCTTCATCTTCGACGAGCCGACTTCCCAGCTCGACACGCCGCTCCGGGCCAGCCTGCAGCGAGAGATCGACCACCACCGCCGCGAGCTCGGGGCTGCCGCTCTGTTTGCAACCCACGACTTCGAAGAAGCGCTCGCCCTTGCCGACCGGGTGGCCCTGCTGCGGGAGGGACGGGTGGTTCAGACCGGCAGCCCAGCGGAAATCTATGAGCGACCCGCCGACCTCTGGAGCGCGCGACTGAGCGGACCGGCGTCGGTCATCGTGGGCAGCCGGGATGGCGTGGGTCGGGTGGCGATCGCGGGCGTTTCGGTCTCCCCCGTCGGCGGCACCGATCCGGGGACCGCAGCCGGTATGACGCATTTCCTCATCCGACCTGACTGGGTCAGCCTGGGTGGTCCGCTGGCCGGCGAGGTCGCCCGCGTCCTGTACCGCGGTGCTCACACCGACTATCACCTGGTGACGCCCGCCGGCGAGATTGAGCTGCGCGAGCTGGGTCCACCAAAGGCACGGCCGGGGGATCCGATCACCTGGTCACTGAAACGGGTCTGGGCGCTTGACAATGGCTGACCAGCGGGACTACTTTCGCCTCATGGTTCTCACCATGCTCGAAGGACACGTTGCCCCTGAGCGCGAGCAGGATCTGTTGGCGGCCTACCGCGAAACGGCGACCGGTCAACTCCCGCCGTTTGTGCTCGGCTCCTACCTGGTCCGAGATCCAGTCAACCGTGCGGAGTGGCGAATCTTCACCGTATTCCGGAGCCGCGAAGAACTGGATGCAATGCGGGCGACCGGGAACACTCCGCGTGCGGTGCAGATCTTCCAGGCGGCGGGAACCACTCCCACGTTCGCCTTCTTCGAGATAGCCGACCATTTCCACAACACCACGCCGACCTGACAGCGGGATTTAATAAGGTTCTCTCAGAACCGCCCGGAAGAGGCCCATTTTCAGCCCCCTGAGGCTCACGCTCCAGGAGCGGTCTGGAGCTCGGTCAATTCGAGCAGCACCTGTTGGTCCTTAGGCTTAGGCCAGGCCGAGGCGCGCTTGATCGCGATCAGCTGCGGGAGCGATACGACCAGGATCGTCGTGCCTCCGCTGGTCACCGCCTCCCAGGCTCCCTCAACCACGCTCTGGTAGGTGAAACCGCCGTCGACCTCCCCGAAGCTGTCCACGTCGCCGGCCGAGGTGGCCCATGAGAAGTTCATGCCCATCAGCAACCGGTCCGTATCGATGCTCAGGTCGATCGGCTCCCCCGGCGCCCGCCCTYAGGGATGCTCGGAGGGACCGAAGAGCGTTTGCCAAGCGGCCCAAGTTGTCCGCGTCGCGAGCGACGAGTATGTCAACGTCTTGGGTCGGACGTGCAGCCCCATGCAAGGTTCCGGCGATCCCGCCAATGACCTGGCTGCCCATTCGGCGTCATGGCTCCAGACTAACGCTCGGAGCCGTGCTCGGCCCGGCGGGAGGTAACAACATTTCAGTTGTGTTGAAGAGGGTTGAAATCCTCTGCCAACAGGAGAAATACGCTGCCACTGAACTCGAGGTTGAAACTGGAGCCTACGTCGGGATTCGAACCCGAGACCTCTTCCTTACCAAGGAAGTGCTCTACCGACTGAGCTACGTAGGCGCGCAGCCCGAGGATTCTACCCTCGGGCCTTCTCCTGGCGCAGTTTGAAGGTGGCCTTCGCGGCCTCCTGGTAGCGCGCCGCCATGGCGATGTAGCGCTCCGCGTCGGAGCGCAGGTCGGGGTCGTGGACGCTGTGCCGGCGGCTCATCGCGGTGACCGCGAATTGAGCGCCGCGCATATAGGGCACCAGATTCTCGAGCTGAAAGGCGGGGTCTCCCTTCGCCACTACCGGGTCACCTCCTTCAGGCCGCTGAACACGTGATCATCGTCCGGCCGGTCGGCGAAGTCCTCGCCGATGTAGCTGTAGGCGATGCTCCGATCTCGCCGAATCCCGAAGATGGCGGGGCGCGCGATGTTCATCTCCTTCTCGTTCAGCACCCCCCACTCTCTTATCACCCGCGAATCCGGGTCGCTCAGGATCGGGAACGGCAGCAGCAATTTGTCGACCATTGCCCGGTTCTGCTCAACGGGGTCGACCACGATCCCCGCGAGCGCGACGCCTTCGGCCTGGAACCGCTCCCACATCCGTGCATACGAGGCCAACTGCCCGTTGCAATAGGGTCACCAGTCGCCTCGATAGAAGATGAGGACGACGGGCTGGGCGGCGAGCTTGTCCGCCAGTCGCCAGGTCGAGCCGTCCTCGGCCGGCAGCTCAAAGTCAGTCGCCTGTTCCACGTCGTTTCCTCCTCGCGTCGAGCAGCCGGGCGGACAATGCCTCGGCCTCCGGATCCTCAGTTTGACGATCTCGCGCGTCCGGCTGCGCCGCCGGAGTTCCGCGAACGGTTGGTGGCGGAGGTGAGGCGGCCGCCCGGCGCCGGTAGGGCGCCACCCGTTGGCGAAGGCGGGCAAGCTCAGGCACGGCTTCGAGCTCGATGTCAGGCGGCCGCCGTAGGGTGGCCAGGGCACGGAGCGCCGCGCTGGCCTGGGCGCGAGTCATCGTGAGGCGGCGGAGCGCAACGTCGAGCGGCCAGAGCAGGGCGACCAGCGCAAGCAGCAGCCAGAAGATGTTGGAGCTGGTCGGCACCCTGATCGGCTCGAGCCGCCAGGCCTCGGCCGGTTTATCCAGGAGCTTGCCCCCCAATCGAGCGAACGCCCTCAACCGTGCGTCATCCCGACCCAACTCAAGGTATTCGGGCGAGTAGGGAACGACGACGGCGGCATCGGCCTGCGCGAGCGGTGTCCCGTCCTTCTGGAGAACGACGCGAAGCAGGTAGGTGCCAACGGCACCGACGGGCAGCCGCCCCTGCCAATGTCCCGGTGAGACCGCCGGAAGCACTGTCGTCGAACTCTTCAGGTCGGGGCCAAGCACGCCCACCTGGAGGGTCGTACCGGACACGGTCTCAGGTCCCGTGACCGTCACCTCGAGGCTGTCGCCGCTGACGCGGGCCTGGGTCTGCAGCTTCCCACCGCCACCCTCCGGCAGCGTCCAGGTGACCATCCGGGAGAAGAGCTTGCCGGAGACCTCGTTGCGCAGAAAACCGGCCGTCCACTGGCCCTTGGAATCGCTGGTCCAGGCCACCGCCCGGCCGAGGCCGTATTGCCAGCCGGCCAGCACTGCATCCTGCTTGGGAGACGTGAGATAGACCTCGGCCCCAGGCTTGGCCGTGGTGACGACGTAGCCGCCGAGTTCGGGAAAGGTCCCCAGCGGAACTCCCGCCAGCAGGTCACCGGCGGCGGTCACCTTTGGAAAGAAGGGATCCTGCTCATACCAGGGCCGCAGCGCCACCTGGCTCTCCTTGAGAAAGAGCTGCGGTATCTGCGAGGTGTCACGCGACTCGTAGAAGCGACCCCCGCCCCATCTCGCAAGGTCCTGCATGTTGGCCATGAAACTCGGGTCGCCGTGGGTGTTGATCCCGATCGCCGAAGTCGTGATCCCCTTCGCTCGCAGAGCCTCGAGGTAGGTCTGGTAGCTGCTATCGCGGCCTGATATTTCATCTCCGTCACCCAGGATGACGATGTGCTTGAGGGGGGCGTCAGTCTTGAGCAGGGCTTCCCCCGCGAGCTTGAAATAGTTGATGTAGGGTCCGTCGCCAAGCTGGGCGCCCTCCAGAGCGCGGTCAAGTGCCTTCTTGTCAACCACGTGCTGCATCGGAATCGCAAACCCGATTTGGTTGTCGGTCACGGCCACCTGGTCCTCGGGCGTCAGCTTGTCGATCACGGCCTCAGCGGCACCGATCACAACCGGGTCGAGGCTCGGGTTCTCGGTGGACTCCAGCATCAGGACCACGGCCACGCGCGGCTTTTCCTTTCGCGGCGGCAGATCCATGCGCACCGGCAGCGCTCGCTCGAGGCCGGTGTTCTGCCAACCGCCGGGACCGTAAGAATTCGGCCCGCCGATCGCGACCAGGCCGTGGCCGAGGTCGCGGACGGTGGCCTCGAGGGCGTCCAGCGCGCCGGCTGGAAACTGATCCGCCGCCGTATTGACCACGACGATCGAGTCGTACTGGCCGAGCACTCCCGTGTCCACCGGTGCCTGAAGAGCCGATCGGCGGTCCACCCTGCTACCTGTTGCGGCGACCGCGGCGGCGACATTGTCGCCGTCGCCGGGAGCCCCCTCCAGGACCAGCACACTGGGCCGGCCGAGAACCCGGATCGCGGCCTCCCCGACATTGTTGTCGGGGTAGGTGTCCGGCTGAGCGTCGGCCAGCTCGACCCGCACCCGGTGCAGGCCAGGTTCGAATGCAGGCACGGTGAAGACCTGGTTGGAAATCCCGGCGGGAATCTCGACGTCACGCACCTCGCGCTCGCGTCCATCCGCGGTGAAAATCACCCGGGCCCGGGCCGGACCCGTCGAGCGGAGCCGGATTGTCGCCGAGGCATTCTGTCCGACCCGCAGCTCAGCCGGCGCCTCCACACTGAGCACGAGCACCTCGGCGGTGGGTGCCACCCCCATCGGCAGCACGTCGACGCGGACGCCCTCGGCGCGCAGTGCGGCGATCGTGGCCGCAGCGTCCCCAAGGTTCTGACGGCCGTCTGAGATGAGTACCAGCTGGCGCGCGTAGCCGTCGGGAATGATGCCGGCCGCGAGCCTGAGGGCTCCGCCGATGTCGCTGTAGCTCGGGTCGGGTTGTGTCTCGAATACCTCGAACTGGGGGTGGCGGGTTGGCGGCAGCTCGACCGCCGCGTCATGGCCGAAGGTCACTATGCCGAAGAGATCGTCGCCTCCCTTGCCCGCGGCCAGCTGGCGGACTGCGGCTGCCTCAGCATCGACGCTGTTCCTGACGCTGGCGCTGAGATCGACCACGGCGATGATGGCGCGCTGGTGCGGTTGGGTCGTGAGTCGCACCCCCGAGAGCGCCAGCACCAGCAACGCCACCAGGGCTGCGCGCAGGGCTAGGGAGGCGCGCCCGCGGCGCCGCGCCAGGGGCGGCGGCCAGCGTCGCCATACCCAGTAGAGCCCGGGGATGAGGAGCAGCAGGAGCAGCCACTGCGGGCTGAGCACGATGATGCCCAGGCCGTTCATGCGTGACCCAGTCGAGGACCGCGGTGGAAGACCCACCACTCACCGGTCAGGAGGAGAAGGGCGGCGACTGCCAGCCAGGGCCAGAGTTCGAGCGTGCCACGCGGAGGAGCCGTCGCCGGGCGGTTGCTTTCCAGCACGAGTGGGGCTCCGCCGACGGCGATCCGGGAGAGGTCGGGGTCGGCGAACTGGACCACGAACTGGCTCAGCCGCGGACCGGCCGGCAGCTGCTGGCGGACGGTGTAGACCCCGGGGACGGCGGTCTCACTGAACGGTGAAGGTGGGAACGGCGGCCCCAACCTGACCACCCGGCCGGAGGGAGTGACGACTTCGATGGACCGCGCGCCCGGCTCGGCGGCGATCGTCACCGGGCGCCCGGTCGGGAAGATCCGGTTCTCGTATCCGCCCGGCAGCAGGTATCCGAGCAGGTTCTGGACCAGGATCGGGAAAGCGGGCCGCAGCGGCAGGTCCGAATGGTGGATGTCGAAAGTCAGCTCGGCGATCCGCGGCTCACCCTCGTGGACCAGCAACAGAGGAGTGTCGACGGCGGCGATCACCGTTCGCCAGCCGGGCGGAACCGCAACCCGATAGGCGCTCTGGACATGAACATCTTTCAGCACGACATCCTGAGTGAGCGGATCCCGCTGGTCCCCCGGCAGCACGGCGCCGGGACTCAACTGGGAGCCCAGCGGCACCGGTCCCACGCCATCCGTCGGCGCGATGACCAGGGCGGGCTCGGGCAGTTTGCCGGGCGGTACCCACCCGTCGAACACGTAGAGGTCATAGGGCTCGCCGGCCTTGAAGTTGGCCTTTTTCCGCACTGTCAGGTCGATTCCCGACCGGAGCTTCAATGCGCGCTCCAGGAAACCATTCTCCTCGGTGACCAGCAGCACCCTGCGGACCGGCGGAGCGCTCGTCACCAGCCAGGCGGAATCGTCGATGGCAAGCGCGTCGCCCGGTGTGATCCTCGCCTGGAGCACCTGTGTCCGAGCTGAGAGTCCCGTCCAGGTGAGGTCGGCGGTGGAGTTGCCGCCGACCCGGACGGGCAGCACATCGACCAACCTCTCATCAGCAAAGATCTCGATCCGGGCGTCACGCTCGACCCTGCCGTAATTGCCGACACGGATGAACACCGAATTCGACCTGGCGCGTGAGATCGCCTCGATCGCGAGGTTTTCGCCGCTGACCCCGATGGGCTCGAAATGGAGCGGGGCGGCAAGCCTGGGCGGAGCGCCGGGTTGCCGAGCATGGCCGTCTCCGAGCAGCAGGATGGAGCCGCCGGGGCGGCCGCTGACGACGGCGTTGGCAAGCGAGAGAGCCTCGCCCAGGTCGACCTCGCCGCCGGTCGGGTGGGCTCGGTCGAGCGCGGCATTGATGACAGCCGTGTCGTGGCTGGGCGGCGCCAGCAGCGCGGCGTGCTGCCCGACCAGAACGACCGCCATCTGCTGGCCCGGTCCAAGCTGGCCCGCGAGGCGGCGAGCACGGGCGACGGCGGCGTCGAACCGGGTCGGACTGACATCAGTGGCGGACATGCTGGCTGAGCCATCGAGCAGGACGACCGTGGTGCGGTCGATCCCGGCGGCGCCACTGAGGCCGGGCCGGAGGAGGGCCAGCGCCAGTGCCAGCGCCGCCAGCAATTGCAGAGCCAGCAGCAGGCTGGGCCGCAATCGCTGCCATGGGGTGTTGGCCTGCCGGTCGGCGACAAACGGCCGCCAGAACTGGATGGTCGCGACCCGGGTCTGCGGCCGGCGCACCTTCAGGAAATAGAGGACGAGGATCGCCGGCAGAGCCAGCAGGGCGAGAGCCCCGATCGGCGCCAGCAGGGTCATCGGCGGATCGCCCCGCGCGCCATACCCGCGACCATCTGCTCCTCGAGCCCGTGCGAGGAGAGGCTGGCCACGAGCCTGCCACCGGCGCCATCGGCTGCCTGCCTCAGAGCCGCCCGGTGATCTGCCAGACCGGAGAGATACTCGGCGACCAGCGCCGGGGTGATGGTCAGCTCCCTCGATTCCTCGGACTCGGCAGTCACCAGCAGCCAATCGCCGGAGAGGGTCGGGTTCTCCTCGTCCGGGGCGAGGATCTGCCACAGCAGGGGCTCCTGACGACGGCGCCGCAGTCCCGCCACGGGCGCCGACCACTGCGCGACCCCCTTGCTCTCCTCGCTCAGGAAGTCGGAGATCACCACCGTCATCCCAGGCCGCGACCAATCCAGCTCGGTCAGCTGCGCGGGCCCCGCGGCGCCGCCGGTCTGCAGGGTCTCCAGGAAGGACCAGATCCGGGCGACCCCATCCTTCCCGCGCAGGTGAGGCGTGTGGAGCCGGCGGTCGCCGAGCACACCGACGGCCACCCGGTCCATGCTGGAAAGCCCGATGAACGCCAGCGCGGCGGCGAGCCGGCGGGCGGCCGGCCACTTGGCCGGGGTCCCCACCTCCATCGATGCGCTGGCGTCGAGCACGACATTGAGGGACGATTCCTCCTCCGCCACGTAGAGCCGGAGCATCAGCCTCTCCAGCCGGGCGTAGGCGCGCCAATCGATCTGCCTGAAGTCATCGCCGGCCACATAGGGTCGAAAGTCCGAGAACTCGGGTGACCGCGCAGCGCGGGGGCTCCTCCGCTCGCCCGCGTAGAGACCGCTGACCGGCCTTCGAAATGAGAGGTCCAGCCGGCTGAGCAGGTTCAGCTCAGCGGGACTTAGCACCTGCCGTTGCGCTGATCACGGCCGCGACCACCGAGTCCGCGCTGAACCCCGCTGCGTCCGCCTCGAAATTGAGGAACACGCGATGACGCAGGGCGGCGGGAGCGACTGCCGACACGTCCTCATGAGCCACGTTGAAACGGCCGTCGAGCAGCGCGCGAATCCGAGCGGCGAGGATCAAGGCCTGCAGGCCGCGCGGACTCGAGCCCCAGCGAACGTAGCGCTTCACCTCATCGGGGGAGCTCGGCTTGTCGGGATGGGTCGCGATCACGAGCGCGACCGCCTGGTCCATCACATGGGCCGCTATCGGCACCTCCCGGGAGAGCGCGCGCATCGCTGCCAGCTCGCTCCGGCCGGCTACCACCTGCAGCTGGACAGTCGTGCTGCCCGTGGTCCGACGGGCGATCTCACCTAGCTCAGCTGCGTCCGGGAACGGCACCACCAGCTTGAAAAAGAACCTGTCGAGCTGGGCCTCGGGCAGCGGGTAGGTCCCCTCCAGCTCGATGGGGTTCTGGGTGGCGAGGACGAAGAACGGCTCGGCCAGCTGGCGGGTCCGGTCGCCCACCGTGACCTGCCGCTCCCCCATCGCCTCGAGCAGAGCGCTCTGCGTCTTCGGGGTGGCCCGATTTATCTCATCGGCGAGGAGCAGGTTGGTGAAGAGCGGCCCGGGCTGGAACTCGAACTTACGGTGGCCAGCGTCGTCCTCGGTCACGATGTGGGTGCCGGTGATGTCCGCCGGCATCAGGTCGGGGGTGAACTGGACCCGCGAGAAGTCGAGATCGAGGACGCTGGCCAGCGAGCGCACCAGAACTGTCTTGCCAAGGCCCGGCACGCCTTCCAAAAGGATGTGGCCGCCGGCGATCAGCGCGATGAGCGTCAACCGGATCAGGTCCGACTGCCCGACCATGAACCGGCCCAGCTCCTTCTCGATCGCCAGCGTGATCTCGGCAAAGCGTTCGGGAGTCATCTCCAGCGGCGTTTCCGGGGCGGTGGTCACAAATTACTTTCCCAGATCGGCGAAATAGTCGCGAACCAGATCGCGTGCGCTTTGGGGGAGCAGCTGTCGGTCCACCTCACTCTGGGCGGCCGCCTGATACTCGGCGAACACCTCGGAATAGGGCACCAGCTGAGTGTCGGTGCCCCGATTGGGATCGCCGGCCCTACCCTGCGGATCGCCAGCGCCCTGACTCAGGCCGGGGACGTAGACCTTTTCAGACGGGCGTTTGGCGGCCCCATTCGACGCGGGGCCACCCCCGGTACCCTGTCCGGCGCCGCCCTGCCCCTGGCCTTGCCCTTGGCCTTGCCCCTGGCCCTGGCCCTGGCCTTGCCCTTGCCCTTGCCCCTGCCCTTGGCCCTGGCCCTGCCCCGGGGACCGGCCCTGGGATTGAGCCTGAGCCTCGAGCTTGCTCTTTGCCGCCGAAAGCCCGTTCACGGCCTGGGCGGCGTCCCCCTGGAACTCCTCGTCAGCCGCCTGCTGAGCAGCGGCCTGGGCCGCCGCCTGCAAGGCCTGCTGGGCAGCGGCCGAATCACCCCGCTTCAGGGCCTGAGCGGCCTTGCTGAGTGCCTGGGAGAGCTTGGGGTTGCCTGCCGCCGACCGAGCGGCCGCCTGCTCAAGGCTCTCGCCGAGCTTGACCTGCGCAGAGGGCTCAAGCCGGGGAACTGCGGCGGCGAGATTCTTGAGCTCGCCCGCCGCAGCCTTGTTGTCCCCCGCGGCGAGCGCCTGGCCAGCCTTTGCCGCATCGGCGTCCGACTGCAACTGCTGACCGGCTGCCGCCGCTGCCTGCTGGCGATTGGCAAGATTGGGATCCTGCAGCTGGCGGATGTTCGCCTGCGCCTGGCTGAGAGCGGCCACTGCCGCCTGTGCATCGGGGGCCTTGCGCACCTCGCCCTGCGCATTCTTGAGCTCCCTGACCAGGGCCTGCCGCTGCTCGTCATTTGCACCGGGCGCTCCCTTCTGAGCCTCCTTGATGAGATTGCCGACCTCGAGCGCCGTCGCCGCCTTCGCGGCCTCGGTTGCGCGCTGGCCACGCAGGTTCTGGAGCGCTGGGTTCGGAGCCAGGGCGAGCGCGGCCGCGGCGATCAGGGCTGTGATGGCAACGAGGGCGGCTCGCGTTGGCCGACCCGGGTCTCGGATGGCTGCCGCATCCGCCCGCGCCGCCCAGTCAGCTGCGTCGGCGCGCTGGCGGCCGACCAGGAAACCCTCGACCGCTGCGAACTCCAAGGCCGTCGAGATGCGCTCACGGCCGCCCAGTCGCACGTCCACGAGGCGCGCAACCTGAACCTGCGAGGGCCAGGCCCTCAGCCACCCGGCCCCTGCCACCAGGAGACCCGCTGCCCCGCAGACCAGCAGGACGCGCCATGCAGGGTCCACCGGGAAGGCCCGCATCCCGACTTCTGCGATCAGTGCCAACAGCAATCCCGCCGCTGCGCCGCGAACCGCCCAGGTGACCGCCCGGCCGGCCAGCAGTGTCCGCCGGCCGCGGCGGAGCAGCTCCTGCACGGGGCTCACTCGGACACCTCGGCCGCTGCCTCGGAGGTCCGCCGAGGTCGCATCGCCCGCCGACCCCTGACCAGAAGGACGGCGCCGACCAGGGCGGCGATCGCGAGGAGTGCCTCGAAAAGGACGGTGATCAGCCAGGGGTCCAGCTGCGGCCCACCCACGGCGACAACCCCGGACTCGGGCTGCCCGAAAAAGAGGAGCTGGCTGAAACCGCGGGCGGTGAGGCGCCCCGCGGGGGACGGCTGCAGGACTGTGACGAGAGCATAGAAGGGATTGAAAAACCACTCAGCAACCACCGGCTGAGCTGCCTGTACCGCCTGGAGTTTACTCGTCGGCACGCGGTTCACCGCCTGGCTGGCACCGACCAGGAAGCTGATCACCGCCGTGCCGATCGTGAGCAAGAATGACGCCGCGTAGCTGGCGACCGTAGCCGGCAGGCTGCGCTGGAAGAGGGCGCTGCAGAAGAGGGCTATCGAGGCCAGAGAGAGCGCGGTTGCAATGGTGATGACCTGCGATAGGAGGAACTGCTGGAAATCGATCCCACCAAAGAGGAATACGACCGAGAACAGAGGTAGCGCGGTGAGGATCAGAAGCAGGACATACCCGATCGAGGCGATCAGCTTGCCCCACACGATCCCGAATGCAGAGACTCGGCTGACGAGAAGGACGTCGAGGGTCTGCCTTTCCCGCTCGCCACTGATCGCACCCGCGGCCAGCGCCGGCGAGAAAAGGCAGACGAGTACGAGCTGGAAGAAGGCCATCGCCGCGAAAGCCTGGGCGCCCACCACAGCGGCGACCGGCCGGCCCGCCGAATAGCTGTTGGCGGCGGTGCCGAGGTTCAGGAAGGCGAAGCCAATCAGCCCGATCAGTGAGAGGTAGACGGTGGCGACGACCGGCGCCCGCCAGGAGCGCATGCGGGATACCGCCTCCTTCACAACGATCGGGTTGTCGAGACCAGCCGCGACGCGTGTCCAGATGCTCACGACCTCACATCCCTGGTGAGGCGCATGAAAACCTCTGACAGGTCCCCGGGGATCAGCGCGAACGAGCGCACCCTCAACCTGCGCTCGACCAGCAGCGCCAGCAGGTCGTCATCCACCACCTGCTCGCCGACCGCCACCTCGATATGGTCGGGGAAGCGGCTGACGGCTACGACGCCGGGGTGGCTCTGGAGGACCTCCTCTGCCCTGGCCAGCTCCCCTTCCGACATTTCGGCCAGCTCGATTCGGAGCCGGCGCCCGCCCAAAACGCCGTCGCGAATCTCGGCCATTGGGCCGGCCGCCGCCATCCGCCCGCCATCGATGAAGCCGACCCACGTGCAGAGCTCCTCCAGCTCGGGCAGGATGTGGCTCGAGATGAGGATGGTCTTGCCCATCCGCCGCAGCTCCCGGATCAGCTCCTTCATCTCCACCCGCGCTCGGGGGTCAAGCCCTGAGGCAGGCTCATCGAGCAGAAGCACAGCCGGGTCGTGCACCAGGGCCCGAGCCAGCCCAAGCCGCTGTTTCATGCCGCGGCTCAGGGTGTCGACCTGGGCCTCGCGCCGATCCCCCAGGTCCACGAGCTCGAGCAGCTCGCCTGCCACGGCGGCGCGGCGGCGGCGCGGCACGCCATGACAGGCGGCGTAGAACTCCAGATACTCAATGGAAGTTAGCCGATCGTAAACACCGAAGAAATCGGGCATGTAGCCGATTACGTTGCGCACCCCGGCCGGGTCGGCGCCGACCGGGATCCCAGCGACCGTCGCCTCACCCGTGTCGGCCTGGCTGAGGGTCGCCAGAATGCGGATCGTCGTCGTTTTCCCGGCGCCGTTGGGCCCGACAAATCCGAAGATCTCACCTTTGGGGACGGTGAAGGAGACCGAGTCGAGGGCGACCTGCGATCCGAAATTCTTGTGGAGGTTCTCTACCGAGATCAACGCTCCACCCCTCGAGCGGGCTGACTCAACTCGAAGGCCTCGCTTGGTCGTTGCTCATTTGCAGGCGGGGCAGGAACAGGGCACCCTCGRTGCGGATGCGTACCAACCCGGGCCCCAGTTGTGACTCCGTCAGCTGGACCGCCTTTGTCAAGTCGAGCGGAGACCAGCTGTGGGTTTTCCAGTCGTAGATCTCGCCCAACGTCCGTTGGAAGGGGCTGAAGCCGGGAGCTGGGGATCCGTTGAAGCCGGGAGCTGCGAATCCGGCGTTGCCCCCGGAGGTGAGGCTGAGGCCTGTGGTCGCGCCGGCCGGGAGATCGAAGTCGAGCACGGCGAGGGAGGGAACTGAGCCACCGAGCGGGCTGCTGTTGGCAGCGATCAGCCGGGGCGGCGCCCACGCAGTTGGCAGGCTGTCGACAGACTCCATCTGAACCGGCTGAACAAAGGCGGTGGTTACCGTTCGGGTCGGCCGCCCTCCCCCGACCCGCAGGGAGGGTAGGGGTTCGGTGGTTCCGACCAGTGCCTGCACGAGACCATTGCCATTGAAGAGGAGCTGTGCCCCCACCTGCCTCAGCTCCGAGGCGCGTTGCGGGCTGGTGCGGCTGCCGACGCGTCCGCCGGGAAATGGGCAGCCCTTTCCGCCGCAGGCTATTCCGCCGTTGATCATCATTCCGCTCGGACCGGATGCGCCCAGCGAATCCAGCGCGCCATCAACCTGGGCCACCGCTCCGGGAGCGATCCCGTCGACCAGGCGGGCGATCCGCCCGTCGACCGTGATTAGCTCCAGGTGACGAACATTGCTGTGCCCGTGGTTGGTGATGGAGCCCGTGATGCGGCCATTGGCCAGCTTGAGGTGTGTTTCGATGAACAGCGGGTCACGGAGGGTGGTCTCCAGCTTCACGTTGCGCGGAGTCCAGACGCTCACGTTACGCAGGCTGACCCGCGGGTTGCGGCCTACCATCAGCCTGTCGCTGGAGTCCCCCGCGGTGGAGCCGGGCCCGGGCCCGTAATACTGGGGATAACTGGTGATGGCGGTTGAGCCCAGGCTGCCTTCAGGTAGCTGCACAGTGAAATCACCCCGCCGCGGCGAGAAGAGCGCGTCATAGAACGTCACGTCACCACTGCCGTCGGGAGCCAACCGGACCAGCTGAACCTCGTTGGTGATGAAGTCCGAGCCGTGCGCGACGGCGCCGGCCGCGTAGGCTCCCCCGGTCGCCAGCACGGCAACCAGCGGCACGCTGATCCACATCAGTTCGCGCCGGCCGAGGCGGCCGACGACGAGGTAGTTGAGCGGTCCGGCGAGCAGGACGTAGGCGAGCAACAGAGCCCCCAGGATGCCGAGCGAGGGCAGGGCGTTGACCGCGGCATCCCCGACCAGGTTGGCAATCTGGAACTCAGCCGCCTGCCGGCCGCCGCCGAAGGGCGCCATCCCCGGGCCGCCGGCGATCATCCCCGGACCCGGGAATTGCTTGCTGGGAACCTGGCCCATCGCGACGCGGTTGACCGCGGCCGCCCACGACTCGCGGTACTCAGGGCTGTGGCTGGCCAATGGCTCGTCGGCGGGGTTGTAGGTGAGCTCAACGATCCGGCCGGCACCGTAATCGGCCTCGATGAGCAGCGGGTTGCCGGCCCGGTCGCTGAGGACCGGCCGCGCCCCCGCCGCCAGTCGCCCGCTGACCGAGGCCGCCTCGAGCTTGCTGGGAACCTTGAGCAGCTCCATCAGGGGCTCCATGGAAATGGTCGAGCTGGCCTCCGGCCGCAACGGAAGCAGGACAGCTGGCAGAGGTGAGAGTGTGCGGCGCCAGCTGGCCCCACCGGCGAGGATCAGGGAGCCCCCGAGGCCGACATATTGCTGGAGCGCATGGAGCTGCGCCTGGCTCAGGGTGGAGGTGTCGAAGTTGCTCAGAACGATCGCGGTCAGACCTCCGAGCTGAGCCTGGCTGCTGGGGAAGGTCTGGGCGGTGAAGGAGGCGATCCCGGTGGAGCTCCAGCGCTGGCGAGGCAGGTCCCGCAGCTCGGAGGCGACGATCACCGAGTCGCTCAACACCCCCAGCGCGAGCACTTGTGAACTGACTGAGGCAGAGTTGCTGACGACACGGCTGACCCCGGCCGAGTCCACCAACTCCGCCTCATAACTCTGCCCGCCCATCGCTGCGTCGGTGAAGCTGCCGTAGATGGTCACCCGCTTGTCGGAACCGTGGGCGAGGGCCATTGGCATCTCGTAGGTCGTGCCCGTGCCACCGCCGGGCCGGACGAAGGCGGCGCCGGCGGGCGGGCTGAAGAGTCGTGGCCGGAGAACCAGGATGCCGTTGAAGTCCCGGCCACCATCGTTCTTCAAAGCCACCGTGTAGGGAACCCAGGAGCCGGCGAGGCCGCCGCCATCCCAGCCGGCAACGAGCGTGGCGCTCAGGCCGTCGTCTGCAGCCTGGACCGGTGCCGCGCCGACCGCGGCGGCCAGGACGATCAGAACCAGGGCGGCGCGCAGATTCCTCATCTTCTTTGCGATGCCCAATCGAACGCGCGACGGGGCGCTCGGGTAACGATTCGTGGGCTCCGCCGGAAGCTTATCCCACGATCTCCGCCCTGCGACCTCTGAGTGGGAACGGGGACGGGCTACTCGGAATCGACGCGGCCGACGTCGGTGTGAATCTCCGCCCGGCCCCGGATCTTGATCGCAGCTGTCTGGTGGGTGAACTGGGCGATCATCACCTCGCCGGCGTCCAGGCGTTCCGAATGGTGCGATCGAGTGTCCCTGCCGCGGGTCAGCCCCATGATCGTGACGCCGTCCTCGAGCGCCTTGACCACGACGTAGCGGCCGGTCGGATTCTCGATTAGCTCCTCGTCCATTCAGATGGTCCTGTCAGATGGTCCTAATGCCCATTTCGGTGGCCGTTTCCATTCCCATTGCCGTTTCCCTGGCCACCACCGTTGTACTGGCCACCGCCCCGGCCCCGGCTCGGTGCCGCTCGGTTGCGGATCGTCTCGACGCTGGCAACCTTGCTCCCGTAGAGGCGGTCGAGCTCGGCCGTCAGGAGGCTCGTAGCAGCGACATGATATCGGTCGTTGGGGGTGAGGACCACCTCGTGGCCGCGCAGCCGGATATGCAGAACGATCTCATCCGGGCCGGGGTGGGTGGCCAGCACGTGGGCCAGGTCCGCCATCTCCACCGGGGCGCTTTCCGGCACAACCAGATGGAGGATCTGACTCCGGGCGATCGGCGCGCAGCCGGGGTCGTCCCAGGCCCAGGCCTGCTCGCAGACGACGGAGGCGCGCTCCGCCTCAGCCTCGACCTCGGCGGAATCGGGCAAGGTCGGGCCATTGGAACGGTTTCCGGCTCGCAGGTCCACCTTGCCGGCGACCACCAGCATCGCGTCGGGCTGAAAGAGGCGATGGTGCTGCTCGTACTGGCGGGGAAAGAGGATCACGTCGATGCTGCCCGTCAGGTCCTCCATCTCGACATAGGCCATGATCTGGCCCTTCTTGGTGACCACCCGGCGGGCATCGCGCACCAGCCCGCCGACCCGTACCTCCTGACCCTGGAGCTCAGAGGTGATCTCGATTCCCTGGGCATCAGTCAGCCGGGCCAGCTCGGCTGCGATGCGCTTGAGGGGATGGTCGCTGAGGTAGAGGCCGAGCAGCTCCTTCTCCAGGCGCAGCTTGTCCTCCGCGGCCATCGGCTGCTCGACCGTGATGCCGAACTCCTCGTCGATCCCGGGCAGGCTGTCGCCTTCGAAAAGGCTCACCTGACCCGACTCGGCGTCCCGCCGGTCACGCTCAGCGGCGCCATAGGCCCGGTCCAATGCGGCCAGCAACCAGGCCCGCTCACCGAGCGTGTCACAGGCGCCCGATTGGACCAGGGAGTCGAGCACCCGCTTGCCAACCTCCCCCTGGCCGCTGACGCGCCGGCAGAGCTCGGCCAGCGACTTGTACTCACCATTGGCGCGGCGCTCCGCCACGATCGCCTCGACCGCCTTGGCGCCGACATTGCGGACTGCCGCGAGGCCGAATCGGATCGCGCGTTCGGCGATCGAGAAGTCGACATCGCTGAGGTTGATGTCCGGCGGCAGCACCTCGATCCCATGGGCCCGGCAGTCGACGATGGTCGCAGCGACCTTCTCGGCGCTCCCCTGCTCATGGATCAAAAGGGCGGTCAAATATTCCAGCGGGTGGTTCGCCTTCAGGTAGGCGGTCTGGTAGCTGATCACCGCATACGCCGCGGAATGAGCTTTGTTGAAGGCGTACTCGGCGAACTTGGCGATGCCCTCGAAGAGGGAGCCGGCGGTGGCTTCGTCGATGCCGTTGGCGGCGGCGCCGGCGAGGAATTTCTCACGCAGCTTGGCCATCTTGGCCTTGTCCTTCTTGCCCATCGCCGCCCGCAGGATGTCGGCCTCGGAGAGCGAGAACCCACAGAGCTGGCGCGCTGTCTCCATGACCTGCTCCTGGTAGATCATCACCCCATAGGTGTCGCGCAGGATCGGCTCCAGCTTGGGATGCAGGTATTCGATCGGCTCCCGGCCCTGCTTGCGGGCGATGTAGGCGGGGATGTTGACCATCGGCCCCGGCCGGTAGAGCGCAATCGCAGCAGTCACGTCCTGGAAGTTCTGGGGCCGCATGTCCAGCAGCATCCGGCGCATCCCTGCCCCGTCGAGCTGAAAGACGCCGTGAGTGTCCGCCGCGGCGATCAGCTCATAGGCCCGGCTGTCCGCCAGACCGAGGGTCAGCAGGTCCAATGTCACATCGCTGTTCTCGGCCACTAGGCGGACCGCGGTGGAGATGATGTCGAGGTTCTGCAGGCCGAGGAAGTCCATCTTCAAGAGGCCGATCTCGCCGACGGCTTTCATGTCGTACTGGGTGATGACCGTCTCGCGGCCGGGCCCGAACTGCAGCGGCGCGTGGTTGACCAGGGCGTCAGGCGCGATCACGACGCCGGCCGCGTGAGTTGAGACATTCCGGGAGACGCCCTCGAGGGTCTTGGCGACGTCGATCATCTTCCTCAGCTGGGGGTCCGCCGCGTAGGCCTCCCGGAACTCGCCCACCTCCTTCAGAGTGTCGTCGAGCGATTTGGAACGGCCCTGCCAGACGGGCACCAACTTCGACAGCCGGTCCGCCTCGCGCAGAGGAACGTCGAGGACGCGACCGACATCCCGGATCGCGGCTTTGGAGGCCATCGTCGTGAAGGTGATGATCTGGGCGACCCGGTCCGACCCGTATTTCTCGGTGACGTACCGGATCACCTTCTCGCGCCCCTCGACCGAGAAGTCGCAGTCGATGTCCGGCATGCTCACCCGATCCTTGTTCAGGAAGCGCTCGAAATAGAGCCCGTGCTCCAGGGGATCGAGGTTGGTGATGCCGAGACAGAAGGAGACCAGGGAGCCGGCCGCGCTGCCCCGCCCGGGGCCGGTCGCGACACCGTTCTGGCGGGCGAAGTTGTAGAAGTCCCAGACGATCAGGAAATACGAGGCGTAGCCGGTCTGCGAGATGACGGCGAGCTCGGTGTCCGCCCGCTCCCGCTGGACTGCCGTCGGCGTGCCATAGCGCCAGCGAAGGCCCTCCTCGACCTTCGTCACCAGATAGGTGTCCGGTGTCATCCCATCGGGCACTTCGAAGGGAGGCAAGAGGGTTCCGCCGAGCTTGATTCGGACATTGCAGCTGGACGCGATGTCGAGGGTGCTGGCCAGGGCGTCAGGTGAATCGGGGAACAGGCCCGCCATCTCTGCAGCGGTCTTGACGTAGAAGTCCTGGGAGCCGAACCGCCACCGTTTGGGGTCGTCGTAGAGCGCCCCCGTCTGCAGGCAGAGAAGGACGTCGTGGGCGTCGGCGTCCCCCCGCTCCACATAGTGGAGGTCGTTGGTGGCGGTGAGCCGCAGCCCGAACTCGCGGGCAAACCCGAACAGCGCCTGGTTCACCGGCTCCTGCTCTGTGATCCCATGGCGCTGGACCTCCAGAAAGTAGCGCTCGGGAGTGAAGATGTCGCGGTAGGTGGCGACCGCCTCGCGCGCCGCCGCCTCGTCGCCTGCGGTCACCTTGCCGGCCACTTCGCCGGCGAGGCAGCCGCTCAGCGCGATCAGGCCGGCAGAGTGGCTGGCGAGCACTTCCTTGTCGACCCTCGGCTTGTAGTACAGCCCCTCGAGGTGCCCGATCGAGCAGAGCTTCATCAGGTTGAGGTACCCCTCGCCGTCCTTGGCGATGACCGTCAGGTGATGGGGGTCGCGGTCGGTGCGCCCTTCTCGCTGGTGACGCGAACGGGGTGCCACGTAGAGCTCGCAGCCGATGATCGGCTTGATGCCCGCCTCCAGGCACTCCTTGTAGAACTGGATGGCGCCGTACATCACACCGTGGTCGGTGAGCGCCACTGCCGGCATCCCCAGATCGGCCGCCTTCTTCACGAGGCGGTTGATCCGGCCGGCCCCATCCAGGAGGGAATACTCGGTGTGGTTGTGGAGGTGGACGAAGTTGTCTGGGGCGTGCGGCATTGTTCTGGACGTGGGTGGCGGGCCCCGCGGGTTGCCAGTCTACCTCCGCCGGGGCTATCAGCCACCCCCGCGCCGGGCGCTAACCTAACGGAATCCTTGAAGCCTCTTCCCCACCTCTCCGCGGCGCCCGCCGAGATGCTCCACTCCGGGATCCGAGAGATCAGCAATCTCGCCATGAGCCGGCCGGGCACCATCCGCCTCGACGTGGGCCAGCCCAACTTTCGCACTCCGGAGCACATATCCGAGGCGGGTAAACAGGCGATCGACGATGGTTACACGTTCTACACACACACCCAGGGCCTGATCGGTTTGCGCGAAAGGCTCGTGGACAAGCTCGCCCGGGTCAACGGCTACAGCGTCGGCACCGAACAGATCGCCAGCGCGAATGGTGGCGTGGGCGCCCTGTCCGCGACCCTCGCCGCCATCCTGGAACCGGGCGACGAGATCCTGATCCCAGATCCCGGCTGGCCCAACTACCGGATGATGCCGCCCTGGCTGGGCGCGCGCTCGGTGTTCTACCCGCTCCACCCGGCGGCCGGATTCCAACCCGACCTGGACCACCTCAAGGCACTGGTGTCGCCGCGGACCAGGGCGCTGCTGATCAACAGCCCCGCGAATCCGACCGGCGCGGTGTTTCCCCGGGAGACGATGGTGGCCCTGGCCGATTTCGCCGTCAGCCACGATCTCTGGCTGATCAGTGACGAGTGCTACGACCAGATCGTGTTCGAGGGCGAGCACGTGGGTCCGGCCAGCTTTCTCGACGACGGCCGGGTGGTCACCATCTACACCTTCAGCAAGACCTACGCGATGACGGGCTGGCGGCTTGGTTATGCGGTCGGCGACGCCAAGCTCATCGACACCGTGACCAAGATCCTGGAGTCCAACACGTCAGGACCGAGCACGATCGCCCAGAAGGCAGCCGAGGCAGCATTGGACGGGCCGCAGGAATGCGTGCGCGAGATGGTCGCCGCCTACTCGCACCGGCGTGACCTGGCGGTTGACCTGCTCCGGGAATCGGGAATGCTCGTTACGATCCCGCACGGCGCCTTCTACGTGATGGGCGACATCAGCGCCGCGGGCCTGAGTTCGCGTGATTTCGCGCTCCGGATGGTGGGGGAGCGCGGTGTTTCGATCGCCCCGGGCACCGCCTTCGGTGAGGTGGCGCCAAGGACGATTCGGATCAGCCTGGCAAGCTCTGATGAGGACCTGCGGGAGGGGATCCCGCGATTGGCGGAAGCAGTGAGGGAGTGGAGTTGATCACACATATCTATGTCGCAAAACTGAAGCCTGGAACCCCGGCCGACAAGGTTCGCGCCTGGCTGGCGGAGATCGACGCGCTTCAGATCACGGGGATGCGGAGCCTGGTCGGCGGCACCGACCTCGGCCTGCGGGAGGGTAACCAGGATGTCGCCATCGTCGGCGAGTTCGAAGATGCGCAGGCGTGGCGGCGCTACGACGAGGATGAGCTCCACAACCGGATCCGGGCCGAGCACGCCCGGCCGCTCGTCGAGTCGCAGCAGCGCGTGCAGTTCGAAGCCCCTGGCGACCGGCCGCCCGGCAGGATCCGGAATGTGACCCTGATCGATTTCAAGCCGGACACCGACCCGGACCTGGTCGCCACGGCCTCACAACGGCTGGCGGGCCTGAAGGTGCCCGGAATGCATTGGATCGACGCCGGTCCCGACCTCGGTCTGCAGACCGCCAACGCGTCGGCGGGTGTGATCTGTGACTTCACCGACGCCGCCGCCTACCGGGCATACGACGCCGATGGCCCCCACAACGAAATCCGGCGCGACATCGCCCACGCGATGGCCGGGGCGCGGCGGGTCCAGTTCCAGGTCGGCGGCTAGTGGACTGTAACGGCTGAATGAGGTACAGGCCGGAG
>JRHI01000804.1_pt1 | contig 31339 bp, 23 predicted proteins | sample 215371 | NCBI WGS metagenome assembly JRHI01 (sample SAMN02929681, study PRJNA255918) | sediment metagenome | biome: cave system; feature: Ice Cave; material: Sediment; isolation source: sediment from deep within a dark volcanic ice cave with no known source of... ...
TAGTAGAAAGGAGAGCGGCGTTTCCTCCTGTCGCCTAAAGGCAGACAGGTATACGACAGTAGTATACAGGGATGAATGGTGGTGGCACTACGAACGGCAACATATATTGTCCTCGTCCTCCAAAGTGAGAGGATGAGGTTTTTTTGTTGCTCTGTGTAGGGGCCCATTCATGGCGCCCGCTCGTGGTCATTGACCATATTGCCGAACACTACGCACCCAACGACGGGCGCGATCAATCTGGCCCCTAAGACAAACAGATAGAAAAGGAGTTACTCACGATGCAATTTCAGATTGGGCAGGCCAGCACACAGCGCATAGCAACAACACAGGTCAAAGCGTATGTGGGTCAACGGGTGCGTGTTGAGGGTTGGTTACATTCACTCCGTGCAATGGGCGGCATTACCTTTCTCGTGCTACGCGATGGTTGGGGTATCCTCCAGGCAGTCACGGAACATGCCGAGGAGATTGCTTCTTTGGAAGGTGCGGGTGTTGAGAGCATCATTGCTATTGAAGGATTAGTAGTCAGCGAACCACAGGCACCCGGTAGCGTCGAGCTACACGAGTTGCAACTAGAGGTCTTGGTGCCAATTACTGAGGTGCCACTTGTCTCACTGAACAAGCGTACAATTACTGCACATATCGGTACGTTGCTCGATTCCGCGGTTGTCACAAACCGCCATCCGACACGGCGTGCCTTGCTTCGCCTTGAGGCCGGGGTGATGGCTGGTTTTCGCGGCACGTTACAGGCGAGAGGTTTCACGGAGATTCAGACACCCAAGATTGTTGCATCAGCTACTGAGAGTGGCGCGAACGTCTTCAAGCTTGATTACTTTGGGCGTCCAGCGTACTTAGCGCAAAGTCCGCAGTTTTACAAGCAGATTATGGTAGGCGTGTTTGAGCGTGTCTTTGAGGTAGGACCGGTCTTTCGTGCTGAGCCACATGACACAACACGCCATATTAATGAATATGTCAGCCTGGACGCGGAATGCGGTTTTATTGAAAACCACTTTACCGTGATGGCGCTGTTACGAGATGTTCTAGCGGGTATCCTTACAACATTGAGCGAACAGTACGGAGCCGAATTGGACCTTTTGCGCGTGCAGATGCCAACGGTACCAATAGAGATTCCGCATATTCATTTCGCCGAGGCACAGGAGTTGATTCTGAAACTACACAAGGTTGATGTACGCGGTGAACCGGACCTGTCACCCCAGGACGAACGCTGGCTTGGTGAATGGGCACTTAAAGAGTTTGGTAGTGACTTTCTGTTTGTCACAGGCTATCCCATGCGCAAGCGTCCATTTTATACGCACCCAGACCTCCAGCGACCGGAGTATTCCAACTCGTTTGACTTGCTCTTCCGAGGCACCGAGTTGGTGACAGGAGGACAGCGCTTGCATCGCTACGCAGACTATCTGGCAGCGCTGGAAAAGGCACAACTACCTCTAGAGCCATTCGCATCGTACCTTGAGGCATTCAAATATGGTATGCCTCCACACGGTGGCTTTGCGATAGGCTCTGAGCGTCTTCTGATGCAATTGACAGGAGTATCAAATATCAAGCTAGCAACAACCTTCCCAAGAGATATGAACAGATTGACGCCATAAAGAAAAGAGGAGGATTGCGGGCATCGTCCGCAACCCTCCTCTTTTCTTTATGGCGAGGTCAGCCTTGCCATCTATGCCTGACAGGGGTTATTAGAAAGTATCTGCCGGAAATCGTTATAGCGCGTTGTGAGTACTCCGCCAGTTGCAGTGTAGGTCAAGTTCAGCAACGTCCCATATTGAGCATTCTGATGGAAATCATTCTTGCTTCCTGGGATATGGTTGCCAAGCTGCCAGAGGCATGAATTACTCGTGCTGCGAATACTGAAGAACGGGTAGAAGGCCGCTGGCTCGAATGAGCCAGGGTTAATACTACTGGGATCATCAGTGGACGGAATGAGTGAGCAGCCAATCCCGCTACTTCGATCACACTGACCAGTAGAAGCTTCGATACGCGGCAAGTCGGCTTCGAATGCCACACGGCTATAGTTCTCATTATAGCCTGCTCCAGTCAGTGGGCTACTGAAGAGAATCGATGTTGGGTGTAGTTTGGTATTCCCATCGGGCCAGACCGGTGTGTACTCAGGGCCATCAAAGCCGGGGCCAACAGTGCCACCATTGGCACCCAGGCAACCAGCCACCTTCACTAACGTCGATGAAGAGGCTGGGAAGCAACCAACATTGTCTGAATCGCTTGCTTCTACGTTAGCGCCGAGACCCTCAGTGCTAGTTGTCGGGCAGTTCCCACCAGGAGCGATAGCAGAGGTGCCGTTACAGTAGTCGAAGTGGCCGGTTTCGTCGGCGAAAGCAATATTGTAGGAATGTGCAGCCCACGGAACGCGGGTGTTCTCCGAAGAAGTACTATACATAGGATGGAAGTCGTAGGGAATATTGTTGCAACTCGTCCCAGTGGGAGCGTACTGCACTTGGCCGAAACCATTTGCTGCACTGGTCGTCATTGAACCTGTTTGACCAGTTGTCTTATCCTTGATCACGATCTGTAGACCATGCTGAGTGTCGTGCATGGTGACTACAAGCTTATCACCGGAGTTCATGAAGAGATCAGCATTCGGATCGGGAGTGAAGGTATTCAAGGTCGCATTAACTGGATTTGGTGGTGAACTTGGTTGTGGAACGCCATTCTTCGTCATAAATGCGAAGTTCACGTACTCCAAGCCCGCTTTTGCTTGGCAGGTAGCATTCTGTACAGTGCCTGCGACGGGGTTTTCCGACAGACTGTCGATGTTGAGAGCGGCGCACCACTTGGTGGGATCGCAACTATTGCCAGCAGGCCACGATACCCAACCTGGAGGATAGAACTGCATCTCCATAAATGCTGTCCCAGGATGTTTTGCACTAATAGCAGGATCGACGATGTTCTTGTCGCTGTCCGGTGTGCAAGTACTGAGCTGCTCAGGATACGATTGTGTGTCACACAGCGCCATACCGAACCAGAACGCTGGATGGAGCATGAAGTTATAGGCTTTTCCAGGCGTAGTGGGGGCAGTGGACGATGGATCACTGGGTAGGATGAGCTGGTAGCTCATCTGGTTGCCTGAGCCTGGCTTATTGGAGTAGAAGAGGGTTGATGGCTCATCGTGTCCAATATAATGACCTTGACCAAAGACAGACTCGGAATCGTAGACTTCTGTACAGACCGGGCTTCCTTTAGCGCAGTCAATATGCAATGGGTTGGCAGCAGCATGGGTCACCCCTGCACGCCACACCTGAGTCGCCGCCAGTCCGCCAATGACGGTGGCAAAAACGACAAGAGAGAGGAGGACGCTCGTCTTTGAGCGAGAAGAAAAGAGCATAAACAAGCCTCACTTTCAAATACTTGAAAATAGTACTTTAGTAGAGGATCATCTTTGATCCAATTTGTTTTGCAACCCATTAAATTAAAGCACAATAGTTACATAATTATAATTATGCAAGAAAAGTTTGTGCATTACAAGCGCTAAAGAGTGGTGACTGGGTTACGTTTTAGTTATGATTTCACCATATTAGTGTTTAGGCAGATGCGTTTGGGCGGCGCGGCCGCCCAAACGCACTTAGCTTCGTATGAAGAACGAGCAACAAGGACAATTTTACTCGGTCGCAACCCGACTGATACGGGTACCCCAGTTGCCCAAAGCCGTACGGGTCATATTGCAGCTAAACAGCGGGGAGGCCGCAGTGTTCTGAATGTACTGAGCATAGGTACAGGTCTGTCCGATGTACTCAGAAGCAATCCAAACGGAATTGCCAACGGGCACTGCAGCACCATAATCACCCCAGCGAGGACGTGGGACACCATTGCCAGTGGGACTCTCAATCTTGTACTCACTGAAACCATCCTGTGGGCCTTTTCCGGTTGCCGCAATATAAATGGAGCTAAGTCCATTCTCTGCGTCAATCGACGTATAAGCCGCACTTGGATAGTGGTTGGGACCGGTGAGCGTAAAGGCCATGACACCCTTCCCAGCGGAGGTCACACCGATGGCCGGATAGATCAGATTAGCATTGTTCCCACCGAGATAGCCCTGCTTCACTACCTTGGGCGATGCGGGATCGACAATAAACCACTCGATGCCAGCTTCGCCAACATGGTGTACTACTACAGCAGTATCAAGCGCACCCCAGAGTTTTCCTGCGGCATACGTGACCTGCTGCATGCGCGTGTCGTTGCTATCGATTTGCCCTTCGACTTCGGTGAACGGGTCGGCAGCACCAGCAACCAAGGTTGAGCAAGCAGGTGTGTTGAAGCAGGTAGCAAGGGGAACGTTCCCTTTCTTTTGCGTGGCCCTTGCAGGAATACTATATGGGCTGACTGTGAGCACGGTATTGCTCAACAAAGGGTTCGGGCTTGCCGTATTGAGCGACGCACTGTTCGAGAGTGTCCAGACAATCAGATCGCGTGAAGCGCCATTTCCATTCGCTTCGGGTGCTGCATCCGAACTCAGAAAGTACTCTGTGCCATTGAGGGCGGTGGCATAATGCCCATCAGGAGACGTGGCAGGCCAGACGGTAAAACCGGGATTGCCTGGAAGACCTGCACCTGGGCTACCAACCAGACCAATGGTGTCGATCTGGACGAAGCTAATCGATGCAGCGTTTGCAGCTAGCGCCAACTTAGGCAGGGCATAGATCTGTGCAGCATGGAAGCCCAACCCTGGTGCGAAGATACCATATTCATTGGTGGTGATGTAGAAACCGTTGGCATCGGCACCGATATGGGGATAGTCACCAAGACATGGGCCACTATCACAGTGATGGTTCGGCGTTCCCATGGTCCCGTTGTCCTGAGCGGCAATGGAATAAATCGTCCAGCCATCCAGAGGGTTCGCTGTCTTGCTGACAGCCAGATCAAGATGGTTCGTGCCAACCAAGGCTCCAGTTTTCGGGTTGGTATCAAGTGTCAGCACATTGTGGAACCAACGCTGTGTTGATGAATCGTAGTAACAGCTTGGGTCGGTAACGAAGGGTCCACGGATGCCAGTGGTACGGTTTATGGCAGGCGGATAATGGTAGAATGCATTGAGGGACGTTGGGTCACTGAGTGGATTACCATCTGTATCATACACACGTAAGACGTCGTTGACGGTTTCCAGAACAAACCCATTGCCCACACATAGCCCTTGGTCCGGTGGCTCAACTGAGAATTGGTTGCCATTGCTGGCAAGACGATTTTGACGAAAATTCAGACCATCGAAGCTCGTTTTGAGCCGACTGCTCGATGTGGAGACGTCACTTCCTTGGATTGATGCACTTCCATTCGAGGGCCGTGCCAAGCTACGAGCAACAGCCTGACCCAAACCAACGGCTGGCTGATCGATCTCAGGAATCTGTACGCCATCTTTGCCTTGCGAGCTTGAAGAGAAGGTGGCTACACCACCACTAGTGACATGCCTGATAACCTGATTTCCAGCAAATTGCGCCGCCTGTGTACGCAATGCCATAGTAGGAACCAGTAAAGCACTAACAATTACAACGAAACCAGCCAAGGAGAGTACCATGCTCAACTTTGAGCGTTGAGAGAACTGCATACCTGATCCTCACTTTCAGAAAAGAGATGTGATCAAAGGATTAAGACAGTACTGCATAATGAGGCATGAAGGAAGACGCGCTACAATTGACACTGTTGCACGATACGCCAGGAAGGTTGAGACGTTGGCTGTCAATTTTGAGCTAATAGGGGAGGGTATAGGTAAACTGACTTTCACCTATGCGAAACGTAAGCAGGTCCCCCAACCATACTAGTTCTACTACATAATACCACAAAAAGTATTTCTATGAGAAGGGCAGACAAAATAAAAACCCAGATAATGCGTGGCATGCATCCGCACCTCGCGCATTATCTGGGTTGCAGGAACAAGAGTAAGCTAAGGTATAGCTATTGCCGCTGTGAAAGCGTCCTGGTCATTAGCGGTGAGACCATTAGCCTCTACACCTGTACAGACTGCAGGAGCTACTCCCGGCACTCCTGTATTTGGACAGAGGAAGAGGTCTTTGCTACGAGTATCCATCCATATCGGGAAGGCAGTACTATTACTTGCCACATCCATGCCTGTGTAGTCACCGAAGAACACTCCAGCGAATTCAGTAGGCGGCGGCATAGAAGACGACGTAGCACGCACTGTGGCAAACTTCGTCAGATTGGATGATGAAGAAAGACTGACATCGGAATATCCAGTCGTCTCATCGTTGCCATACTGACGGTCATAGTAGGACGTAACGAGCTTGCCGTTTGGCGTGAAGGTGGTCCACTGCCAGAACTGATCAGTTGTTGCCTGACCAGAAGCTTGATTGACAGAGGTGAGACGTCGCGGGTCTGTAGTTGTGCCAGTGAAAGTCGCGCCACCGTCGTTAGAAACACTGACAAGAATGTCGTTGTTGCAGGCACCCTTTGTCTTCACACCAGTGTACAGATTGAGACCGGTTGTTGGGGATAAACCAGTGGGTACACAACCATTGCTCTCGTTTGAGTGTCGGTTAATATACGAGCCAAACGTCACCACAACCTGATGCTTATTCTTGGGATTGACTGCGCCCACAGGGTAGTTTGTCGCACGGAAGATCGAATTGGTGGTGGCTCCCTTTTCTGGAACACAAGCGCGACCAGCATCGGCTCCACCTTGATAAGTGGCGCAATCTGGTAAATCGTAGTAGTCTCCAACCTTCACAGGAGCACTGAAGGTAGCACCACCATCAGTAGACTTGGCAAGCAACATCTGGTTGCGGTTGTCGCTACCGGTCACTGTGTTATTGAAGTTAGCCCATGTGACATAGAGAGCACCATCTGAGCCAGTGAAAGGCTGCGAGAATTGGTTCTCGTTGCAGGTTCCATTTGGTGTTGGAAGGCCAAATGTGTTCGTACATAATGGGCTGGTAGCACTGACGACGGTACGTGGGCTAAAGGTCTGACCATAATCTTTTGAGTAGGACTCATAGATGTACGCGGTACCATCTGCTGCAAACTCGGTATAGGTTACATATACACGATCCTGGAAAGGGCTACCAACGTGATTATCGACGGTCATGAGTTGCTTGTCTTCAAGGACGGTTCCCGCGCCCACGACATCATTGTGCTCAACAACTGGATGGCCGGGGAAATTCCAGGAGGCGCCATTGTTTGCGGTCGAACGGAAAACGTAAAAAGCGCTAGACTGATCTGGATTGGGACTCACTGCGAGGCCACGATTGAAGACCTGGCAAGAGAAGTAGGCATTGCCTTTGGTGTCCCATGCAACTGAGGTGTCGCCACCCGCCTGCCAGTATTCACGTGCGGCACCACCAAAGGCAGTTCCTAGTGTGAAGCTCATCGGAACTGTAGTATCATTCCAGTGTGTACCACCATCCAGACTATAGGCACCGTAGCAGTTGCCATCACCACGACGGTAATCGTTGTAGCTGGCAACCATATGGTTGGGATGGAGAGGATCAACAGCGATTGAGGTTTCGTTGTTGGCTTGAGCGCGTCCCTGCAAGGTCGTATCGGTCAGATTAAGGCAGTTCTGGTTGACCTTGACATTAGAGCCGCGGGACAGGGCACACTGATCGTCGCCGTGACTGGGAAAATAGTTTTTAGGTGCTGGTGTGGTAGCTGCATCAGCGTTCCTATCATCCAATCCATTCGCCAGAAAGCCAGACATGAGACGCATTTGCATTTTAGTAAAATGCCGAGCGCCTGTACTTGGAGTTGGACTAGAGGCTTTTACAGCATGAGAAGCTAGGATGGGGAAGTACGCTAAAGCGGCCAATAGTAGGAGACATATGATTACTATTGGTGTCCCGATTCGTAGCCATTTGGCCTTCATCGAATACCTTCTTTCCTACATACACTATCCGAGATATAGGGACAATGTTCACTACAGAAAACAATATTTAGTGTGCAGCTATCCTAGAAAAAGAGAGACAGATAGCTACGCTAGCAATTATTATCCATTTCCGATGAATAGGAAAGAGCAGGCGGGTGATGATGTGGTTAAGATATGGTTACGTTTTGGAGAAAGAGGTAATTATATTGAAACGGCGGAGAGGGATAGCAGAAAGCCCATTTCACATGCGAAATGGGCTTTCTGCTATCCCTCTCAATGAAGAATTTATGCTTCTTTGAGATAATTGTTTGCGCGAATTTAGCTAGCTGCGACCTGACTGATGCGAGTGGCCCAGTTGCCCAAGGCAGTACGGGTCATATTGCAGCTAAACAATGGTGAGGCAGGGGTATTCTTGATATACTGAGCATAGGTGCAGGTCTGATTGATGTACTCAGAGGCAATCCAAACGGAATTGCCAACGGGCACAGCAGCGCCATAGTCACCCCAACGGGGACGTGGAACGCCATTGCCAGTAGGGCTGAAAATCTTGTACTCAGTAAAACCATCTTGTGGACCTTTTCCGGCTGCCGCAATATAAATGGAGCTTAGTCCATTCTGTGCGTCAATCGACGTATAAGCAGCACTTGGATAGTCGTTGGGGCCGGTGAGCGTAAAGGTCATGATACCCTTCCCAGCCGAGGTCACACCGATGGCCGGGTAGATCAGATTGGCATTGTTTCCACCGAGGTAGCCCTGCTTGATCACCTTGGGCGATACAGGATCGACAATAAACCACTCGATGCCAGCTTCTCCAACATTGTGGACCGTGACAGCAGTATCAAGCGCACCCCACAGTTTTCCTGCGGCATACGTGACCTGCTGCATGCGTGTATCGTTGCTATCCAATTGTCCTTCGACTTCGGTGAATGGGTCCGCAGCGCCAGCAACTAACGTTGAGCAAGAAGGTGTGTTAAGACATGTAGCCAGAGGAACATTGCCCTTCTTCTGGGTAGCCTTTGCTGGGATACTATATGGGCTGACCGAGAGCACATTAATGGCTAGGTTTAGCGTAGGACGCGTAGTATTCAGCGTTGCAGTGTCTGAGAGGTTCCAGACAATAAGATCGCGTGAAGAACCGATGCCATTCGCTTCTGGCGCTGCGTCGGAACTCATGAAGTACTCTGTGCCATTGGAGGCCGTGGCATACTGCCCACTGGGAGAAGTTGCAGGCCAGACAGTGAAACCAGGATTGCCTGGAAGACCTGCACCTGGGCTACCAACGAGGCCAATGGTATCAATCTGTACGAAAGAGATCTTCGAGGCATTGGCGGCCAATGCCAGTTTGGGTAGGGCATAGATTTGTGCTGCATGGAAGCCCAAACCGGTTGCAAAGAAACCATATTCATTGGTGGTGATGTAGAAGCCATTGGCATCGGCACCAATGTGGGGATAGTCACCAAGACATGGACCAGTACTCGATGGTGTGGGTCCTGGACACATATGGTTTGGTGTACCCTGAGTACCATCATCCTGGGCAGCAATGTGATAAATCTTCCAGGTACCCAGAGGGCTGGAGGTGTTACTCACCGCGAGGTCAAGATGGTTTGTGCCAGGAAAAGCGCCTGTTTTAGGATCGGTGTCAAGTGTCAGCACATTGTGGAACCAGCGCCGTGTTGGTACATCGTAGTAGCAACTGGGGTCAGTGACGAAGGGTCCAAAGGTGGGAGGAGATGTACGTGTAATGGCAGGGGCATAACCGTAGAATGCATTAAGAGCAGTCGGATTACTGAGTGGATTGCCATGGGTGTCATAGACGCGTAATACGTCGTTGACGGTTTCCAGGACAAACCCATTGCCTACGCATAGCCCCTGGTCAGGCGGCTCTAGTGAAAACTGGTTGCCGTTGCTGGCAAGACGGTTTTGACGGAAATCCAGACCATCGAAACTCGTTTGGAGCCTGCCGGCGCTCAATGGGGTAACTGTACTTCCCTGAACTGATGCGCTGACATTCGAGGGCTGTGCCGAGCTGCGGTTCACGCTTTGATGAACCACGCCCTGACTCATACCGACAGCAGGCTGATCGATCTCAGGATGCTGCACACCATCTTTGCCTGCCGGGGCTGAAGAGAAGGTGGCTGTGCCGCCACTCGTGACCGTTCTGATAACTTGATTTCCAAGCGCATGTACAGGAGCAGCATGTGTGCGCATGACCGTAGTAGTTATCAGCAAGCCGCTAACGAGTGCAGCGAGACCAACTAACGAGAGTATCACGCTCAACTTTGAGCGTTGAGAGAACTGCATACCTGATCCTCACTTTCAGATAAAGAGATGTGACCAAAAGGTTAGGCGCCACATGGTTAAGAGGTATAAAGACAGCCATAACTACAGCATGTATGAGCATAATAGACAATTTGGCACGATTGTCAGGGATATTCAGGTAGTTGTCAATCTTGAGCATATAGATAGGACTGGCTTGTGCATACTCGAAACGTAGGGCGCCCCTCATGATGCTAGGCTTAATAGTAACAGGGAAACAGTTCCATGAGAAGAGTGAATCGGTTGAGGGTTAGTTAAGAATGGGTTGTAGTTTCATTGGGAAGGGTTGCTATTTCTCACGTATCGCCGCTTGCTTCACTTACTCAGTGTTGAAATAGTAACCATATCGGACTATTCGCAATCATATCTTAACCAGATTATCACCGCAAACCCACCTGTTCCTACTACACTTAGCTGGTGGAAATATGTTCCGCAAGAAAACTCTAGAAGACGAGGAGAATTGCTCATGGAAGTCATTTCTCGCCACCGTTGGCGCATTAGCATCGTTTCGGTTTTCGCTATTTTGGCTCTTATCCTTTCTCTCTGGTATGTGTTTGCTTTCCAAGTGAAAACGCATGCAGCTGCTTCCCAGCTCACCCAAATCAGTAGAGATCCATACACCAACACTACTAGTAATCACAAGACAGAGGTTGAGCCGGACACCTTTGCCTTTGGTAACACCGTCGTTTCGGCCTTTCAAGTCGGTCGTTTCTTCGATGGTGGAGCATCCAACATCGGTTGGGCAACTTCCACTAACGGTGGTGTAACCTGGACCCATGGTTTCTTGCCGTCTACTACGGTCTTCGCAACACCTGCTGGTATTTATGACCGCACGAGCGATGCGTCGGTCGCCTATGATGCCAAGCACAAGATCTGGATCATCTCGTATCTTGGACTCCGGCACCCTGCCCCCACTGGTCCTGTCGATGTGCTTGTTAGCCGCTCGAAAGATGGGGGACTGACCTGGGGCGCTCCCGTAACAGTGAATGCCAGTGGTGATTTTAACGACAAAAACTGGACTGTCTGCGATAATACTGCCAGTAGCCCCTTCTATGGGTACTGCTATACCGAGTTCGACGACAATACCAAGCTCAACCTTTTCCAGATGAGCACCTCCACCGATGGTGGGTTGACGTGGAGCGCACCCAAGACGAGCCCTGACCATACCTGCGTCATTGCTGGGCAGCCGCTCGTGCAACCCAATGGGACCGTCATCGTTCCCATAGACGATTGTCTTGAGAGTACGCTTCTGGCTATCAGGTCCACCGATGGTGGCAAGACCTGGAGCAAGCCAGTCCTCGTTGCACAATTACTCAACGATGGTCATGCCGGTGGTATTCGTGCTCCTAACCTTCCCAGCGCTGAAATTGATAAGTCGGGCAGAGTATACGTCACTTGGTCGGATTGTCGGTTTGAAGCCGCCTGCAGTGCACCAATAGGGACCAATGATCTCCTTCTGAGTTCCTCTGGTGATGGCGTCCACTGGACCCTACCCAAGCGCGTCCCGCTCGACGCGGTTGGTAGTGGCACCGATCATTTCATTCCTGGTCTGAGTGTCGATAGGAGCACGTCTGGTAGCTCTGCCCATCTTGGGCTTGCCTACTACTACTACTCTAACTCGAATTGCAGCGCCGTTGCCACCACCACGACTCCCGCATGCAAGCTCAATGTTGGCTTCATCTCCTCCACCAACGGCGGAGCCAGTTGGAGTGCAGCGGAGCAGCTAGCAGGGCCGATGAATCTGACATGGCTACCGCTCACAACGCAAGGGTTCATGGTAGCAGATTACATCTCGACCTCCATTGTGCCTGGTGATGATGATGCTACACCTGTGTTTGAGGTAGCCCATCCACCAACAACGCCAACGTGTTCCAACCTGACGACAGGTGCTCCTGGTTCAGGTTGTGACCAAGCCACATACACGACACCTGAAGACCTCGTGAAGATGATCGGAGGCACAAATGCGTCGAATGATGTGGCTCCTTCCAATCTCGTGAAGAAGTCGGGATCGTCCAAACCGGCAACCGACTTTTAACAGGAGGAGCGGGAAGTCCCACCCCGTTCTAAGGGGTGGGATGCGCAGCGACCCCATTTGTATTGCCGCTTTCTTGCCCCTGTGATAAAATAGATCCAGAGAGCTAAAAACAGATAACCGTGTTGGATGCGCTCGTAGGTACGCTACAAGCCCGTTGGCCTGCTCCTTCCAAAAGACACGGCACTGAAGTCTTCTGCAATGCTCGCTTTTGCCTCGTGTGTGAGCGCACGGTTCAGGCAACGACTTGTAGCACTCACGTATCTACGTAACTGGCTTGTCCAGGAAGTAGTAGTCGGGCAGACACGCCCCAACGTTGTCTAAGTCAGTTAGTGCTTCAACCACACGTCTTGGACGTGGTTTCTTCGGAGGCAGGCTATTGCACTGATGATGCTTAGAAGCTTCTCCCCTTCTAGGGGATGAGAGTGTCACCTGTAGCAGTGTACTTTAAGCAGTACGAGCGTAGGCCGCCGCTCCCACAAGGAGCGGCGGCCTACGCTCTCTCGTCAATCCTGCAAGGAGTTTATACTACTCCTTCTTCTCATCACTACCCCTCTTTTACAGAGTTAGTGTGGTAGGCAAACTCCAAGTCAATCCACCATCTTGCGTTTTGAGAACAGAGGATGCCCCGTCTTTCTGTATGCTCACTGCCCAGCCAAGGGTGCTTGACACAAAGCTGAGGGCCGTGACATTCTTGAAAGTAGTGTTTGGCGGGTATTGGATCCAATAGTGCCCACCGTCGGTGGTTACAAAGAGCCTGCTACCATCAGTGAGCCACCCATGGAATATATCGACAAACGTCGTCGTTGCCTGAGCGGTGGGAACCAGACTGGTCGGTTGCCACGTTGTTCCGGCATCATGGGTCACGTAGAGAACCATGCCGACACCGACAAACGTGACGGGAAGTAGCCCATCCTGTGCGCCGAAAAAGGTGGGCGGTTCAATCACCAGCGGGGCTGATGGAGTACCTACTGGCAGCACTAGCGTCTGCTGGTGCCAAGTTGCCCCGCCATCGTGGGTCACATATAACCAGGAGAGACCATGCACTATGACTTTTCCACTGACCCATCCAGTTGAGGCGTTGAGAAAGTATATTCCTGACTTCTGACCACCATAGGGAAGATGGCCCGCGGGTGGAGCATCGGTTGAAGCGGCAAGAGCTGCAGCGGTCGGCATATCCTCCCATGTTTTTCCACCATCATTGCTACGATACACCCTGATTGTCTCTGCCGCGGCATCCCCTTGACCGTACTGACCTGCAAGCAACCAGCCATGGAACGCATCAACAAACGTAACGGCCTTGGGAAAGGGGCCTTGAAGAGAAGAGGATTGCCAAGTGACTCCTCCATCAGTGCTACGCCACAACTGTATGGTGGCGTCACGTTGGCGTGGTACGGCAACCCAGGCACGGGTAGCATTCTGGAAGGTAGCGACACTCTGCCTGGAAAGCTGAAGATGGGATGGAGTGACATTTGTCCAGTGATTACCGCCGTCGGTGGTTCGCAGGACCGCCTGCTCAGTCATGGCCCATCCCGTACTCGCATCGATCATCTGCATGGAACGCATCGTGTGTGAACCTCCTGTGGTGGGGGAAGGCTGATGAGTACTCGCAGACCCAAAGGGGCTGTGGGGAATATGGCTGAAGACGAGGAGCATGGCTCCTACCAGCAGAGCAGTGATGAAGACCGCAGCGACCTGCCCGATGCGATGGGACCATACACCTCCTACGACCTTCCGACGAGACCCATTGGTCGCTACCCCTTGCTCATGCGACGTACCTATCGCACGTGGAGTATCGCTGGGAGACGAACGTTCCTCACTCTGATGAAAGAAGAGACGTGTTCGAATCTGCGTGAGATGCTCAGCATCTTGCTGACCGGTCCCATACAGCCGCTCAAGATCACGCACCAGACGCTGTGTTGATTGGTCCACCTCCTGGAATGGTTCTTCATTGTTCGTTGCCATACGCTGAGTCCTTTCTCTCCTGGTGTTCTTATTCATAGAAGGTTCGTAAGCGAGCGAGTGTTCGGGAACAGAGTTTGCGTACCGCATCTTCCCGCATATTGAGTAAGACCGCGATTTCGGCGAAAGGCAGGCTATCGCCAAAACGCAACCGCAGCACCTGTTGTTGCACGAGCGGTAAGCCCGCAACTGCTTGAAACAAGCGTTGGAGTTCCTCGCGTCGCAGAGCGATGCGCTCGGGAGTGACTTCATCGTGCTGAACCGCCTCCATCACCTGTTCGAGGGAAACCGTTGCGAGATGTGCAGTGCGGCGATAATGATCGGCCACCTTATTGTGTGCAACCCGCCGTAACCAAGCCAGTTGTTGCTCTTGTGGCCAGGTCACAATCGTTTTGTGAGCGAATGCGGCCAGAAATACCTCGCACGTCATATCCTCCGCATCTTCCCAGGAGGCGAGGTGCAGTCTGATATAAGCACTAATGCCTTTGCCATAGCGGTCATAGAAGTCAGTAAGAGTAGATTCCACGAGTGGAAGTTCATCGTAATGCTGCATAGGTCCCTTCACGCATCTATCTTAATATGCTGTTACTACATCGCAAAAATGGTAAAAATGTGACAGAAAACAGCACTCTCTTGGTAAGACATGGAGGAACCTTCACCGATGAGATGTAATTATAACCATATCTTAACTTATCTATAACCTATCAGTATGGTTGTCTTTACTATACTTGAGTTAGTTAAGACTATCGTGGTCACGTACATCAAGAAAGCCTATTTAGGTAAAGGAGAAGTTGTCTATGTCAGCCATTTCTCGTTCCCGTTGGCGCGTTGGTATCAGCATGGCCTTCACGCTGGTAGCACTGATGCTTGCCCTTCTATTTACACTTGGGTCAAGGGTTTTCACCTTTGCGGCTCCGAGCCTCACGAAGATCAGTAGTGACCCATATACCAATACGACCAGCCAGCACGCCACAGAAGTCGAGCCTGACACGTATTCTTCTGGCTCGACCATCGTCTCAGCCTTCCAAGTTGGCCGCTTTAATAATGGTGGCAGTTCCAATATCGGATGGGCGACCTCGACTGATGGCGGTTCGACCTGGACGAATGGTTTCCTACCGGGTATCACCACCTTCAATGGTGGGACCTATGATCGCGTCAGCGACCCTTCTGTGGCCTATGATGCAAGTCACAACGTCTGGCTCATCTCCTCCCTCGCCCTGGTGGGCGCCAATCCAAATATTGCTCCAACCAGTCCCGCCGTTGTGGTGAATCGCTCCACGGACGGCGGGTTGACCTGGAATAATCCTGTTGTCCAGGTCAATTCGGCTGGTGGGACGAACAATCAAGACAAAAACTGGTCCGTCTGCGATGATACCACGACCAGTCCCTTTTACGGACACTGTTATACCGAATGGGACGACAATGGGAATGGTAATTTGGTGCAGATGAGCACCTCCACGGACGGTGGGCTGACCTGGAGCACCAGACAGTCAACGGCGAACAATGCCACTGTCATCGGTGGACAACCCCTTGTGCAGCCTAATGGTACGGTGATTGTTCCCATCGAAAACGCGAGTGAGTCGTCTCTATTAGCTTTCACCTCGACCAATGGTGGAGCATCCTGGAACAGCACCGTGACGGTGACGAGAGTCAACCATCACACAGATGCTGGCAGCCTGCGCTCTGGCTCATTACCTACAGCAGAAATTGATGGCTCCGGCAAGGTGTATGTAGTGTGGTCGGACTGCCGCTTTGAACGCAACTGTAAGGCAAACGATCTAGTCATGACGACCTCGACCAATGGTACGACGTGGTCGGCAGTGGTCCGCATCCCCGCAGACGCCACGGGTAGTGGTGTCGATCACTTCATCCCTGGCCTAGCAGTGGACAAAGCCACCTCTGGTAGCACTGCACACCTGGGACTCGCATACTACTATTACCCAGTTTCCAGTTGTACCACGTCCAGTTGTAAGCTGGATGTGGCGTTTGTCTCCTCCACCAATGGGGGCACGACCTGGACTGCACCGACGCAATTAGCGGGCCCGATGACCTTGACGTGGTTGCCTACCACCACTCAGGGCTTCATGGTGGGGGATTATATCTCCACCTCATTCTCCAACGGAACAGCCCACCCCGTTTTTGCTGTTGCCAATCCCAATAGTGGAAGCACCTTCGATGAAGCCATGTACAGTCCAGCCAGCGGCCTAGCTCTTGTCTCCGGTACTCGTTCGTCCAACGGAGATCAGGCGGTGCCCAGTGCTCTTCCAAGCTCCAGTCAAGCGCAACACTATCGCTAAGAGGCGGAACATATTCCGTTCGCAGTCCTCCCAGAGCACATGGTTGAGGCCGTTGCATAAAATTATGCAGCGGCCTCGGCTCATTTTTACCTTTAGATAGCACATTATCAAGGATTATAGGTGATCGTGTGTGTGCCGTGGGGAGCAAGATTATAGTTTCCACTACGGTCATACACATCAAAGCTCACCTGTAATAGCCCTGGTGAAAGCCCCAACTGAGGCAGGTTAGCAGTGCATGTAAAAACATCACCAGACAATGGAGTAGCAGTGCATGCAACCATCCAGCCACCACTCGCGCTAATCGTAAAGTTCACATGATGTATCAAGGGATCACCGACTTTGGTAGGATAGGCATGGGCCGAAAATTGCAGTTCGTCACCGACTATCTGCCCCTGAACAGGCTGAATCCATACACCTCCTGGCAGCACACTTATTGTCAGTGTAATCACCAGCACAGGCCCACAGAGAATATCGTGATGCTTGAGTACCCAGAGCATCTGATATGTTCCTATGGTATGTGGCGCATTTAAATACACTGAAAATAATGCTTGTTGTCCGGGTAGCACGTGTGTATTACCAAGATCAACGCTCGTCTTGCCCATGCAGTTCTGCTCACAGACGAGTATATAGCCATCTTGTGCTGACCATGTGGTTGTACCAAGATTGCGTGCAATAATCATCAGAGTCAGTTGTTGATCGACAACAACCTTTGGATAAGCACTCTGGATCGCCGTTAGCAACGCCCTGTCCCCCGTCTGTGTTCCCCCAACATCCCGGAGATGGGTAGATTGTGTGGGCTGTGTAGCAAGCGGTGAGAGCAAAACGATACTCTGACCAGTAACAGGGTGGCTGGGCATCCTACGTGCGGTGTTCAGGGCAACAATCCAACTGCTGCCAAACACCAACACCACCAGGAGTATCGCCCCTATCAATACTACATCATAACGCACTATGTATGGCTGATGCAGTGGTTCTAGCACAACAGACGTTGGTGAAATGATAGTAGGAGATGGAGAGGATACTGCTAGCCCTTGCGAGGATGCAGATTCTACAAAGTGCTTAATTTTGACGACTATTTTTGGTTCTTCGATCTGTTTGTTCTGTTGTTCCTGCTCAGACAGGGAGGATTTGATGAAACCTAATTGCTCGGCATCCATACCAAACAGTTCGCATAGCTTTTGGCGCAAAACAGGTGTGGGCGCATTTTCACCACGCTCCCAGCGTGCCACCGTTCGTGGCTCATTGCCAATTTTTTCCGCAACATAATCGCGGGACCAACCACGTCGTTCACGTTCTGTACGTAAGCGCAGATTTGGCGCTGACTTTGCCTCTGTTCCTGCCATGGCTAGCGTCTCCTTACACTTTTGGGTCACAGTGCAACGGAATTCCTGAGTTTAGGGTATGCATATACAGTACCATAGTTTAACTCATCTCTCAAGAGGAAAACTAGCACATCTTTGGCACACATATGTACCAAAAGTAGCACAAAGTTGGCCTATACTGAACCTATACTTCAATGCATACTTACTCATAGCAACGATGATATGCACTATATGACGCGCATATCACTACTTCCGTAGTATTGATGAGATTTCGAGGCACAACTTGAGAGGAGTACAACATGGTTATCCGTTATACTGTTCAAATTCGGTTTCAGTGTCCCACTACCTATTCAGAGGCACCACTCGACGATGTGGAGGGAATCGAGGTAGTTTTGGAAGGACGTGTAGCAGAGCTACTGATAGAACTCTTTGGCGGTCCAATAGCTATTGACGATGTGAAGCTACTCTACACACTTCCACCGCGCCAGTATGATTTGGCAGGCTAGTGCCTGTTGTATACTGTGGTAGGGACCAGCCTCAGCGCGTCCGTCGTCCCCATGGTCAACACCATGGTCAACACCATGGACATGGCCCATCGCCACGATGGGCGCGATCAATTAGGCCCCTACCACAACAATTCATCATAAATGCCCATTATATCAATTGACAGGAGAAAGCATACATGTCACAAACAGACCTACCTATAGAGCAACCTCAACCGAAACGTTCATTGAGTATGGGGGCGGGGGCTGTAGTGGTGCATGAGCAAAAGATATTGTTGGTGCGCTCTATCTATGGGGTAACGAAGGGGCGCTATCTACTCCCGGCGGGGAGGGTTAATATAGGTGAGATGCCAGATGCGGCTGCGGCACGCGAAACCTTCGAGGAGACCAATCTTCATGTTGAGGTCGAAGGCTTATTAGGAGTACGCCTGTGGGTACTTCCGAGTGGTGAACACAACTACTTTTTTATGTATCGGGCCAAGCTGCTTTCTCCTGTCGCTGACTTGCGCCCAAACCTTGCTGAACTGGATGACGCTTGTTTCTTCTCCAAACAAGAAATGATGGCATTGACCGACCAAGAGACATGGTTAGGGGCGATTGCCGTTGCCTATAAGGGGCTTGACCCAAACGCCACCATGTGGCCTAATCATGCCAATCTACGTGACGGATCGGTGGATACGTCGGATCATTGGCGTATGTGGTTGTAATACACCGTCGTAGGGGCCCCATTCAGGGCTCCCGTGCTCAATTGCTTGAGCGAGATGCGGGGAAACACCTGCCATCAAGGAGAGAACCACACCGGAATCTCGCCCGATAAATCGGACCTGGACGCGCTGAAGCTGGTCCAATAAACATCAACCTAAGCGAAAGGATGGGGTTTTTTGACGAAAAGTCGTTCGTCCCCGTAGGGGCGGGGGTGGCGTGGCGGGATGGGTGGAGACCCAAGCGGCGTGCCCTCCCCCGCGTAAAAACGGACATAACAGGTAGCATGGGCACGTCTGGGCGACCGCAAGGGTCCCCACCCATCCCGCCGCCCCCGCCCCTACGGGGACGAACGGCCTTTTTGTCACACAAACCCATCAGTACGTTTAGGTTAATGCGTATGGGGACCATTCATGGCGTCCATGGTTGGGCGTGCCGTGCTCGGTGACGTTGACCATGTGGACGACGGGCGCGATCAATCAGGCCCCTACGACGGTTCCGATACATAATAAATAGAGAGAGTAGGAGAGGCAACATGAAATTAACTCCTTGGCATAAAGTGGTGGCTTTGCGCGATGATTTGAAAACGGGCGAATTGTCGCTTTCATTGTTTGCGGCGGACCTTTATGATGTGGTGATGGGTAAGGCGAGGCCGGTGTATCAGAATCCTTATGATTTTTTTGCTTTGACGTATCCTACCTTTAATTTGCGTCAGTTGGCGCGGGATGTGGTGTTGCGCTTGGCGGGTAAGAATGATAAGGCTGTGCGTCAATTGGAATTGCCCTATGGCGGTGGTAAGACGCATACGCTGATTACGCTGTATCATTTGACGCGGAATCCAGGTGCTTTGCCGGAGTTACCAGCCGTGCAGGAGTTTATGCAACATATTGGGCAGGTGCCGCCACAGGCACGCGTGGCGGTGTTGGCTTTTGATAAGTTGGATGCAGAAAAGGGTATGGAGATTCAGTCGCCTATGGGTGAGAAGCGAACGTTGCTGCATCCGTGGAGTGTGTTGGCTTATCAGCTTGCGGGCAGTGATGGTTTGCGTTTGTTGCATGCCGAGGGTCAGGACGAAGAACGCGACAGCGCACCTGCTGAGCCGCTGCTGGTTGAGTTGCTCTCTATACCTGTTAGGCAAGGTTTGGCGCCACTGATTCTGATCGACGAAGTGCTGATGTATGTGCGTGAAAAAGTCGGTCTCGACTCGGGGTGGCGCAGCAAACTGCTGAACTTCTTCCAGTATCTGACGCAAGCGGCCACGAAGGTCGATACGTGTGCTATTGTTGGCTCGCTGCTCGCTACTGATCCGCGCAAGAGCGATGTGTTTGGGAGGGAATTGACTAACGACCTTGCTGCTATCTTCCGCCGCGAAAAAGAGGAATCGGTACAGCCTGTCTTAAAAGAAGATGTGGCAGAGGTCTTGCGGCGGCGCTTCTTCAAGCCGGAGAGCATTCTGGATCGCGCTGCTTTTCGTCGGCACGTAACGCCGGTTGTGCAGGGCATTGCCGAGCTAGATGAGCAGACGAAAAAGGATATGAAGGGCGCGGAGAACCGCTTTTTCGAGAGCTATCCCTTTCATCCTGATCTGACCGAGGTCTTCTATGCCAAGTGGACACAGCTCGAAAGTTTTCAGCGCACGCGTGGCATTCTGCGCACCTTCGCGCTGGCGCTGCGTGACGCTGAACGTTGGGATACAGCGCCCATGGTGTCTACCAATATCTTTCTCGGTGAACCGGGGAAGGATATCTTATCTGAAGCGGCACGTGAACTGACGACGGTGGCAGAGACCGAAGAGTATGAAGGGAAGCGACAAAGCTGGACCAGCATTCTTGAGGGAGAGCTAGCCAAGGCACGTGAGGTGCAGAATGACGTGAGTTCTCTGCACTATCGAGAAGTAGAGCAGGCCGTTTTTGCCACTTTCCTGCACTCACAACCCATCGGACAGAAGGTACAGACGCACGAATTGCTGGTGCTGCTTGGGCACACACGCCCCGACAAAATCGTGATCGAGAAGGCATTGCAGGGCTGGATCGAGAAATCATGGTTTCTGGACGAGAGTGCGTTTCAAGACCCCGAAACGGGCCAGGTACTATACAAGGGGTTGCCTAGTTATTGGCGACTTGGCTCACGCCCCAACCTGCGACAGATGCACCATGATGCATGTGAACATGTCTTGCCTATAGTGATAGAGGAGAAGCTGGAAGAGGCCATCAAAAAATGTACGAGTCTGACAAGAGATGCTTCGGGAACAGGGGCACGTGTCCATTTGTTGCCCGAAAAGCCGTCAGATATTGATGATGATGGCGATTTTCACTATGTCATTCTAGGGCCAAAGGCGGCTTCGCGCCCTGAGTATCCTAGTGCTGAAGCGCGTCGCTATCTGACCGAGAAGAGTGGACCCGATGCGCCTCGTGTCTACTGCAACGCTGTTGTGCTGGCGGTTCCCTCAACCGACGGCATAGAGGCGGTGCGTGGAGAGATTCGCAAACACCAGGGCTGGCTGCAGGTTGAAAGCCAACTCAAAGGGCAAGAGATTGATAATCAGCGGCGGCAACTCCTAGAACTGGAAAAGAAAAATACGCTGGCACGCGTCAATGAACTGGTCAAGCAAGCATACACCGTTGTTGTGACCATTTCAGATAAGAAAGAGGTGATCGCGTTTAAGGTGGTGTTGCGCGATAATACGCCGCTCTTCTCCGTGATCAAAGCTGAAAAGCAGTCACGCATCCTTGAGAGTGCTATGACACCAGATGCGCTATTGCCAGGGGGTCCCTATAATCTGTGGCATGGAGACGACACGGAATATCGTGTCAACGATATGGAGAAAGCTTTTGCCCAATTCTATCGACTGCCTAAGATGCTCAACCGTAAGGCCATCATTGAGACATTGCTAGATGGTTGTCGTCAGGGACTGTTCGTGTTGCGCTCCACGCGTTCAGACCAATCGTATAAAACCTTTTGGTATGAAGCGCCGGATATAGCGAGCGTTAAAGACCTCAATCTTGTGGTTGTGCTCTCAGAGGAAGCGACGCTTGCCACGTTGCCCGCGAGGTTGCTTCATCCCGGTACTCTGTCCGAGCTATGGAAAAGCGACGTGCTACGGCTAAAAGACGTGTACGACTATTTTTCTGGTCGCACTGTGGTGCAGGGAGCCTCTGAATGGGATACGTTGAGCATTCCCAAAGCAGAGCGTGACGTGGTGAATGCTGCTGTGGGTACGGCGGTCAAGGAGAAGCAACTCTGGCTGCTCTCTGGGCAGGCCAGCATGTTCGCGGAAGAGGTACCGACCGATTTGCTGACCGATGAAGCGACGCTGCAAAAGCCACCAGTGCCCCTTGCCGTCAAGGAGATTATGCCCGACGGTCTGGCGGAGGCGTGGCAAGGCAAAACAGAGGTAACAGCGCTAGACATTGCCAATGCACTCTCGACAAAAGCAGGGAAGATGCTGCCTTGGGCACTGGTGCGTGATGTCCTGACCGTTGCCTTCAACACGCGCTTTTTAGAGCGCACCTATGGTCAATGGCCCTGTGACTATGCGGGAGCACACATGGTCAGTGTAAGTCAACGTACAGGGACGGTCAAGCAACCACCAAAGCAGGTTGGAGAAAGTGGACCTTCTGCGCCTTCACTGGTAGTAGACGCGCCTGTTCCAGATTATGTTCCAGCAGGGGTGTTTACTGCTACGGCCACACTGCGTGCAGATGAAATTCAGGACTTAATTGATGAAATTAAAAAGATCAACGAGGAGTGCTTAAAAGAGGCGAAGACAATACCCACCTTCCAGTTGCGTATAGAATTGCATCCCAATCCGTCAACTACGCCCAATTTGGAGAAGATTAATGGGCTTCTGCAGGGTGTGTCGCCGCAGTTGAAACTTATGTAGGTGGGGTGCAATCATTGCACCCCTTAACTATCACACTACGACGTCTTCACTTAGTGCTTATTCGGAAACGGTGGTAGAATAGGAGGAAAACACCAAGGAGGCGAGACCATGCTGACTGTTGAACGCGGTGTCGTGATTAATCGACCGATTGAGCAGGTCTTCCTGTTTGTGGCGAACTTCGAGAACGAACCGCAGTACAATCCTTCCTTGCTGAGCATGAGGAAAACGTCGCCAGGTGCTATCGGTATGGGAACTACCTGGCAAGAAGTGGTCAGGCTGGCTGGTACCCATGGCCGGACAGTGACGGTCTATGAACCCAATCAAACACTCGTCTACCAGAATGACAGGCGATCGTTTCCCGTTGAAATCACGTTCCGTTTTGCGTCTGTTCCAAGCGGTACTTTGTTGACGGCCTCCCCCAAGATTGAGCTGGGCGGCATCTTCAACCTGGGAGCCCCTCTGTTTCGCCTGCTTTTGCCTAAACTCGTTGAGAGGATTGTCAGCACTATCAAGCAGGTTCTAGAAGCTCAGCCCCTGACGGGATGAGGAGAGGAAGAGATGGAAACGTTGCATCGAACTTGCAGTGAGCCATACACCTGGCAACAACCAAAGCGCTTCAAGCGCTTCTTCACGCTTCAGGCAGGAGATGCGCGCTATGCCACCCTCCACTGGGAGAAACCATGGAGCTTCACGGCAAGCGCCTCTACCGCGGATGGGCGGTGGGAATTTGCCCACAAGGGCTTTTTGCAATCACTCATCCCTGTACGAGATGAAGTATCAAAATCTGCACTTGGCGTCTTTCTCACGAGACGGTATGGTGGTCTCTTGACCTTATCGGAGAGGGAGTCGTATCTCTGGAAACTGAGCGGTATGTTGCGGGCTGAAAGTACGTGGAGAACCACGCAAGGCATTGCTCTCCTTCACTGCACGCCGAGGCATTGGAGCACAACAAAGGCCAGTCTTGTCATCGCACCAGAAGCTACCACCTTGCCAGAACTTCCACTTCTGGTCGCTCTAGATTGGTATATCCGCTTGATGATGTTCGCTTTTGCAGGAACAGTCATGGTTTGATCCTCTCTTCACTTCGTATCCTCTCTATTAGAGTTTCCGAATAAGCTCTTAGTCGTATCTCAGGCCAAGATACTACTTTCTAGCAGCATCCATGATTGAATGGTTTCCCTGTTCAAAGCTCTCGGTCGCCTTCTGAAAGCTCTCGAAGCTCTGTCTGGAGGCGGTCTCTACTCCTGCGAGCATCTGCTGATAGGCGGTGAACGGAGCGCGGAAGAGGCCCAGGTAGGACTCGGAGACTTTGGAATCCCCTTGCTGTTCCCACTGCTCCATCAGGAAACGTGCATCCTCCATGTTGCTCTTGAGCAACGCAATGGTGCTCCCAAAGAGACTTTGGGTATACGTGATGTTACGTGCTTGAGCGGCAGCGAGACGCTGTGCCAACATCTGGGTATTGTGGACGTACTGTTCTTGTGCATCAACTGCGGGGTTTGTCGTGGTATGTACTTCTGTTGTCATAGTATGATGATCCTTTATGTGCGGTAAGTCAGGACATGTCGTGCGGCTCTGGAATGTCAGATCACCGTGGTCGTCTCCCTGGCTCCTCGTCAAATCGATCGAGGGGATGTTGAGTGGCATTGCTAAGAGAACACAGAAGCAGGGAAGTGCCGAAGCTGTTCCTGGAGGAAGAAAGAGCGATGTCGGTGCTCTTTTCTTACTTATAGTATAACATAATAGTTTAGTGTATGTAAAGTGCATAAAAAGTTGTTGTTTTCATTTTAAATGAAAACACAAGTGAACGAGGGCTTCTGGGATCTGACACATCCAATTGTTCCACCACTTGAAATCACACTTCATGGACTCCCAGCCTCTTTTGCTCAGTCCTTTGGCTTCTGTATGAAGTCTATTGCGTAAGCGAGAAACAACGACTGTTTGCCTGTCCTTCCGAGCGTTTTCCTGTTTGATGAATGCACATCATAGACATAGTCTATCTATCCCCTCATTCATAGACGTTCTCAACTTCAAACCCTTTCTCCTCAATCCGCGTGTGAAGCCACATGAGTACATCAGTGAACCTCCCGTTTCACTGATGTACAGACGGGCACAAATACTTCCAGGCTTTGCGTACTCATTCAGCTTCCTGCCTCATGTGAGTACATAATTCATGATTTGGATATGCTGACCCCTAGTTCATCGTCACCAGGGGTCCGGTGCTGGCAGTATCGCGGTCACTGCATCCTTGGGTGGTTCTGACACCCCTGTGTTCCTATGGTGTTTTCTGCTCGCCTTCTTTAGGTGAGAGGCTCGTCCATAGTACGCATCTGGATCTCAATAATACGTGAACGTGAAGACTGGGTACAAGCCAGCAGAACTGCATCAGCTACATCTTCAGGGTCAAGCATCCCTGATTGGGTGACACTCTCCTGTGTACGTCCCTTGCCCAGAGCAAACTCCGTCTTGACGCCTCCTGGACAAATCACACCCACCTTGATGCCATGTGGACGCAACTCTTTGTCCAGAGCCTGAGCAAAGCCGACTTGCGCAAACTTGGTCGCACAATACACTGCTTCACCTGCGAACCCATAAATACCCGCCATGGAAGAGATCATGAGAATAGTGCCTGACTTCTGCTCTATCATCAAAGGGACAGCATGTCGCGTAAAGAGGAATGTGGAGCGAACATTACTATCCATCATCTCATCGTAGTCTAACGCACTCGTCGCGACAAGCGGCTTGTAGTTTCCGACACCAACATTATTGATCAAAATAGTGACCGTTCCAAATTGCTCTTTCGCCACTTTTATGACACGTACCGCTGTCTCATCCCGACTGGCATCTCCTACGACAGCTATTGCTTTCCCGCCAAGAGATTGGATCGTATTGACCACTGCATTGAGATGATGCTCTCTTCGTGCCGTTAGCACAAGCTGGGCCCCTTCGGTAGCAAGCGCAATGGCACATGCTCTCCCAATACCAGCACTGGCTCCGGTAATCACACAAACTGATCCAGCTAACTTTTGGCTCATAATACTCCTTCCTGGTTCCTCATAAGTAGAGAGGATTGTCCTTAAGACTCTCCCCAACACGCGTCTGACGGCTTTGCCCATCGAAAGAGATGGGCAAATCCCTAACAGTTGGTATCATAGCACAGCGTAACTAACCATTGCTCAGGAAACTTCAGTCGAGAGAGCATATAGCAGGCCGCGCATACAGGCAAAGAGGAATTAGCAGTTGTAGACCTTATAATGGGAAAGTTTTCCGAGGACTGGTCGCCTAGTCGGCAAGCAGACGATGCCTGAAACGACACCGCTCGAACCATCTCATGTTAGTGATGAGAGTCACGCTCCGGCGAGAACACGGTAGAGCATGTGAAGGGGACTCGCTTCATCTGAGGTCAGTTTCCCCTCCTTGTTTCCAAGTGATAAAGAAAGAATACGGTTATGATGAACGGAAATTATGGTGAAGGATGGATGGGCGGTGGATGGGTGATGATCATTGGGGTGCTTGTCTGTATTGCGATCATAGGAGCAGTCGTTTGGCTCGTGACGCGTTCGCTGAAGAACAAACACGCGACACCTCTCTCATCTCTACTGCAGCAACAACCTCCTTCTCAGATGAATGGGCAAGGATATCAGCCACTACCTCAACAGTCAACCGTGACGTATCAAGAAGGTGAAAAGCTGTACAGGTACCCGCAGGCAGTGCAGTACCCACAACAACAAGAACGACCATTGGACTAACTTCGTCTGGTGACAAGTAGTGCGATAATCAAAACACCTATAGGGGTGACCATATCAAACCGGGAGAAGTCTCCCTCTCAACTGACTTGCGAAGCTGATTGAATGCTTAACGTTGTAAATCTCATCGGCGGGCCTAATAGGCCATTGATGCTCCTCGTGGAGCAGAAAACGCATCTACTTCATCTTCTTATAGCAGATAGCAAATCCAGTGAGGTAGTGTGGAAAGAGACGATTATCATATAACGAACAATGTCGGATCATTATCGATATGCAATATGCACGGTACGCCTTCGTGGGCCGTCTAGTTCGACGAGGATGACGCGTTGCCATGTGCCCAATAATAAGTGGTGGTTTTCGTAGGGGATGGAGAGCGAGGGGCCGAGGATGGATGAGAGGATGTGATCGGGTGTGTGCGATGGGTCGTGTGGGTGTCGATAGGTCATGTTGGGTAGGAGACGACGGAGGGCATCTAGTAGGTCTCGATCAGTGCCGGGGTCCAGGTCGGCAGTGGTGAGTGCACAGGTTGTATGGGCGGAGAAGATGACGCAGATGCCGCTTTCGGGTCCCTCTGCCCGTATCTGTGCCTCCACTGTATCGGTGATATCAATGATTTCATCTTTTTTCTTTGTCGCGACTGTGATTGTTTTCACGGAATGTCCTTCTGCGAGTTCCCTCAGTACCTGTTATTTTGATATAGTCTTATTTTATAGCTGCTCGATCATCTGCTCTAGTTCGTCGATGTCAAAGGGTTTGCTGATAAAACCGTTGATGCCCATCAAGTCGATCTGCTGCTTCGTCAATACGTCAGCACTCATCACTATAATTGGGTACGCTGTATGAAGTCCGCGACGATGGAGTTCATAGAGCAGGCTATAGCCACTCATCTTGGGCATCATCAGGTCCAGCAGAATAATATCCGGTTTTGTCCCCTGTTCGAGTTTCTCAAGAGCTACTTGCCCGTTCTCGGCGCTGTCTACTTCATAATCGGGGGTCTTTAGTAGTGCTTGTATGACAGCCTGGATGTCAGGTTCGTCGTCGATTACTAATACACGTTTTTTCATAATGCAAATCTTTCTAAGGTATTGGCAACTGCTATTACCACTCACGTTCTTTATGTGGCAAAAGACTCAATCAAGCCCAACGACACGGTCAAGCTTGAGGTGTCAGACCCCGCCGTCCACATGCTCAATGTCGCCAAGCACTGCGCGTTCAACAACGGGCGCCATGAATGGGGCCCCTACGACGGGGTCTGACATATTAAGATTGACGGTGTACTATGATGTTTTAGTACAGGATATAATAAGCTATAGATCATTGCTGTGTCTTGAGAGAGGAAACGACTTTGACAGAGAGTAACAGAAACGCGATTACATATTATACGCACCGTCTGGGTAATGGGCTACAGATTGTGGCTCAGCCTATGCCGGATTTTGAATCGGTCTCCACTTCGTTTTATGTGCGGACGGGGGCACGTGATGAGTTGGATGCTTCGATTTCGGGGGTCTCGCACTTTTTAGAGCATATGATGTTTAAGGGGACGCAGACGCTGGATTGGCAGCAGATTACGCAGGAGTTTAATCGGATTGGGGCTGAACTGAATGCTTTTACTTCGTTGGAGGCGACGGTCTATTATGCGCGTGTGCTCGGTGAAAAGTTGGATCGCGCTTTTGAGTTGTTGAGCGATATGATGCATCCGCGCTTGGCCGAGAGCGATTTCGAGATGGAGAAAGAGGTTATCATTAACGAGATTGCCCGCTCGGAGGAGAGTCCGTACGGTCTGGCGTATCGGCGTATGTTGCACACGTATTTTGACACTCATCCTTTGGGCAATTATGTGCTTGGTTCACGTGAGAGTATTCGTGACTTGCATATCGAACAGATGCGCAATTACTGGCAGCGGCGCTATGGTGCTAACAATATGATTCTCGCAGTAGCTGGCAACTTTGATTGGGCACACCTGCTTGAGTTGGCTGAGCAGCGGTGTAGTGAGTGGCGTGTCGGTGATACCGCTCGACAGCTCTCCCCGTACGAACCTACGTCTCTCAAGCATAACGTTGTGGTTGACGAGAAGCTCAAACAGCAAATTATGTTTGTGACGATGCCCGGCATTAGTGTCGAGGACCCTGACTACTACGCCGCCGCGCTTGGTGCGAGCATACTTGGGGGTGATGGTTCGCGCATGTTCTGGAATATTCGTCACAAAGGGCTGGCTATCTCCTCTAGCAGTTTTATCAATGCCTTACAGGGAGCAGGTATAGTGGTTTTGCAGGGCAATGCGACACCGGAGAAAGCGCCCCAGGTTCTCAAAATGCTGCGCGATGAGCTGAACACGTTTCTTGATGAGGGAGCAACCGAGGATGAGTTACGCCGTGTCAAAGATAAATGGACCAGTAGTATCATTCTGAGAGCTGAGTCTACCTTTGCGCGTATGCGTTCTCTGGCCGCGGATTGGGTTCACGAGGGGCGCTTGATTGATCTTGATGAAGAGATTGAGCGTGTGGAACGTATTACTGTTGAGGATGTGATGCGTGTGTGGCGTCGCTTGCCCTTACGCGATAAGCAGCTTATTAGTACACTTGGCCCCCTCTCTGAAAGTGAATTGTTAGTATAAACAGCAACTATGAGATCATGTTGAGCTTGCGGCAACGCCGCAAGCTCAACATGATCTCATAGTTGCTGTTTATACTACTATAGTACTTCTCGCATGTTGTGTTATAAGGGTGTATTCGGATAGTACTCTTCATTCGTTATAGACAATGTGCCGCTAGATGATAAAATTGCGCATATTGCTGCTATCAATGGATGAGAGGGAATATTTTGATAGATTCTTTGGAAGAGAACGGAGCTACTCCCAAAAGAGGGGTGTATTCATGGTTACATGGTATTCTTGAAAATAATAAACCGAAAACGACTATTGCGGCGTTGGATGGTGTGCGTGCTATTGCCTGTCTTTCTGTAGTGATGTTTCATATTGGCCTCAATGTGCATATCTGGGATACAGCGACGCTGGGACATAATGCTATTTCTATTATTATGGCGGGGGATGCAGGCGTTAGCCTTTTCTTTGTGCTGTCGGGCTTTCTGCTCTTTTTGCCCTATATAAAATCGCTGTTATTCGATGGCGATTGGCCCTCGTTACGCACGTTTTATCTGCGACGGGCATTGCGTATTATGCCTGGCTACTATCTATCGCTGCTTCTGATGATTATCATTTGGCACCCGGAATATCTGCAGGCTGACCACTTGAAGCGGCTGTTCTTATTTCTGATCTTCTTTATGGATTCGTCAAAGTCAACGTTTCAGCAGATTAATGGTCCGTTCTGGACATTGGCGGTTGAGTGGCAATTTTATCTGTTGTTGCCGTTGCTCGCTTTTGCTATGCGCCCAATTGTGCAGCGCGGCTCGTTACAACGCCGTGTCTGGATGCTTGTGCTGTGCCTTGTTGGTCTTGCCTCGTGGGGCATGCTCTCCCGTTATGCTGGCTTGTATTTAGTAGCACATACCTCTACCACATGGTTTGTGCCGCGCCAAGTGCTGAATGTTGCTCTCATCTTCCTCTATGGCGCTAGTCAACCAGGGTTGCACGGAAAATTTCTGGAGGACTTTGCACTTGGTATGCTGGCTGCCTTCTGTTATATGATGGTGCGTAATACCGCTGTTGAGGGCAAATGGAATTGTATGCTGCGTCGGCTCAGTCCGTGGCTATGGGGTTTCGGCTTACTCTGGCTCTTTGAGATGGCACTGTGGGAAGCGGGTCGTGCGGCGCCGCATCCTGGTGGGCGCTTTAACACGTTCCTGTTCGGTATGGGCTACGATGTCTTTCACGAAATTGGCCTTTCACTTGGGTTTGCAGCTTGTGTCGTTGCGATACTTTTTGGGAGTATTGGACTCAAGCGTATATTTGAGTGGACACCTCTACGTTGGGTAGGTCTGATTTCTTATAGTATGTATATGTGGCATCTGCCGCTGATCTATGCGTTTATTGCTGTCGTGACCCCTTATGTGCAAACGTGGCGACCCTGGATGACATTTAGTCTCTACTGGCTCTGGGTGTTGGTTGCTGTCATTCCCTTCTCGTTCCTCTTCTTTGCACTCGTCGAGCGCCCATGGATGAGGGTTAGTGACAATTTGCGGCAGAAAAATCAAAAGAAGGTACACAGCAATATTTCTTTGGCCCCACCTGTTGATGTGCCACTACTGTCCTCCAAAAAGTAAAAACCTATGAAAGAGGATGGTACAAAGGATATTTCACGAAATGTCCTTTGTGCCATCCTGCTTGTTCGACTCGCTTCTTTTCCATCTGCTATAAGCCAATTGTGCCAGTGTAACGATAGATGTTCTGGTGATCAAACGATAATAAAAGAGGTGTGCCAGTGGAAGCTGTGAGTAAGAGAACCTTGAGATCATATGGCGGTCGTCCGTCGTGACTAGAGCTGTTGTTCCCATCTTTTTGGCTCAGACGGACGACCACAAGGGTCCCCACTCCACCACTCATCCTCCCCCGTCCCTACTGTTGAATATGTGCAAAAATAAGCAGCAACGTATGCTATGTGTTAGTCGGACGTGGGGGCACGCCAATAGCGTCTATTCTCGAAGGTGTCGCCTGCACTATTGACCGTACTGGCTACAAGGCCCACTTGCTGTAGTTTCGCAATGACAGAATAAATCTGAGAAATATGTACGGGATTGAGGTGGCGTGGTACAACCCCGCTAACTGGTGAAGCTGCTCACGC
>JRHI01000805.1_pt1 | contig 31285 bp, 25 predicted proteins | sample 215371 | NCBI WGS metagenome assembly JRHI01 (sample SAMN02929681, study PRJNA255918) | sediment metagenome | biome: cave system; feature: Ice Cave; material: Sediment; isolation source: sediment from deep within a dark volcanic ice cave with no known source of... ...
GAGTGGGTACAGTACATTTATTTTTCAGAGGAGAATACATGCAATTATAGCACGTAGTACAATGAGGGAAACGCCTTTCAGTATCCTAAACTGGCCCCAGACCTTTTGCCAGAAAGAAGACTTGCTATGGACTACACGCACGTCGCTGCTGACTATGTCTACACACCTCAAGGGTGGCAAAAAAATCAGATTATCTCAATCTCTGCGGATGGGCACATTACTTCCATTCTTGGTGAAGAGCAGTTCCACGAACAGACGAAGCTTACAGGAGCATCAATCGATGGTGAAACACTACATACTATGGCCCTCTTGCCCGGTTTCGTCAATGCGCATAGCCATGTGTTCCAACGCGCCTTGCGGGGGCATACACATCATGTACTCTCACAAAAGGATACCTTTTGGACATGGCGCAATGCGATGTATGCAGAAACACAACGTTTGACGCCTGAAAGTTTGTATGAGGTCTCGTTGAAGACCTACAAGGAGATGCTCAAAGCTGGCTATACCACCGTTGGCGAGTTTCACTATGTACACCATCAGCCCGATGGGCAACTTTATGCGTATACGAATGAGATGGCAGATGTTGTAATCAACGCGGCACGGGAGGCAGGAATTCGCTTGGTGCTTTTGATGACGGCTTATGCGCAAAGCGGCTTCAATCAGCCGCCAACACAGGAGCAACGACGTTTTTGTGATGCCTCTGTGGATGCTTACTTGCAGCGTGTCGATGAGTTACGCGTACGAGGAGTTGCTGTTGGTCTGGCGCCACATTCTGTACGTGCAGTGCCAGAGAGGTGGTTTCGTGCTATTGCTGCATACAGCCGTCACTATAAGTTGCCCTTGCATGTGCATGCAGACGAGCAAATGCAGGAGATTGAGCAGTGTCAAGCGGCATATGGTTGTACACCTATAGAACTGCTGGAACGGTTCGGAGCGTTGGGGCCGCAGACTACAATCATTCATGCGACACATGCTAATGCCACAGAGTTAGCGTTGTTGGCAAAGAACAACTGTACAGTGTGTGTCTGCCCGACGACGGAGGGTGATCTTGGTGATGGTATCGCGCCTTATGCGGAATTGATGGCACATGATATTCTTATGGCTATCGGTTCTGATAGTAACACACGCTTGGACCCTATCGAAGAGTTACGTTGGGCGGAATATTCGGCACGGATGCGTTATCAGCGTCGGCGTGTGCTGGTTTGTGAAAAGATAGCTTCCTCTCCTGGTCCTTTGTTACTGGATATTGGTACTCATGGTGGTGCGATAGCATTAGGACGCGGACAATGGGCTATCGAACCGGGAGCTCTTGCCGATTTTGTCGCTATTGATCTCAAACATTTCTCACTTGATGGTTGGAATGAAGATGATTTGCTTGATGTGCTGTTCTTTGGTGCATCAGCAGATGTGATCGCACACACATGGGTAGGAGGAAAAAGAGTAGCATAAATTTCCACAATGCAGGGCATGCCCTGCACTGTGGAAATTTATGCTACTTTATTTGCCTCGGCGAGGTTTCTCGCCAGGGTTGGGTTCTAATGTAGGATAGGTTGCGGCGATGCGTAATGCCTCGATAACTGCCCGCTCAAGTTGTGGATCTATACTGTTGATGTAATCTTCTGGTGTGACATCTACTTCTATATCAGGGTCGGTACCATAGTTTTCGATGTTCCAGCCAACATCCATGAACCAGTTTGCGTATTCGGGCTGTGTGGTTGTCGTACGATCAACGAGTCGATGGCGGGGTGCGATACCGATGACACCACCCCAGGTGCGTGTCCCAACTAAGGGACCAAGCTTCATGAGCTTAAAACAGTGGCTAAAAATATCACCGTTTGAGCTAGTGTGTTCGTTTGCCAGAGCTACCATCGGACCTCGCGGCGATTCTCTGGGATAAGGTTCTGGTTGCCCCCAACGCGAGAAACTATAGCCAATGCGTTTGCGTGCCAGCTTTTCTAATAGTAATTCTGAAACAAATCCTCCATGGTTCCAGCGTACGTCAATCACTAAGGCTGGATAATCGTATTCCATCAAGTAACTACGATGGAACTCTGCGAAACCGTCCTCGCCCATGTCGGGGATATGAATATACCCAACGCGTCCCTCTGAGAGCTTGTAGACTAATTGGCGGTTATGCTCGACCCATTCGCGGTAACGAATCGCCCCTTCGTATGGAAGCGTGTTGACGCTGATGATGCGCGTCTCCTTATTTTCAGCGGACTCGATCAGAAGTTGTACCTCTTGATCTGCCTGATTCACAAGTAGTTCTTGTGGGCTACGTTGGGAGTCAATCCGTTGTCCGTTGATGGCAAGGACAGCATCACCTTCATGTGTGTTGAGTCCAGGTAAGGTGAATGGTGACGTGCCGTACTCCTCAGAAGGGTCACCGCGTACAATATGTGCGATGCGGTAGCGTTGTGTTGTGGCATCATAAGTCCAGTCTACGCCCAGAAAGCCCTGGTGGTAGTAGTCACCAATGCGATAGTCGCCTCTTCTTTCGTTTGCATGAGAAGTGCCTAGCTCTCCCTGTAGCTCTCTAATCAAGTCGGAAAGCTCTGAGCGCGAGCTAACCCGTTCAACGAGGGGGGCGTATTGAGCGTAGACGGCATCCCAATCAACGCCCGACATATCTTCCGTCCAGAATTGTTCGCGTTGTAAACGCCATGCCTCGGCAAACATCTGCTTCCATTCAGCACTTGGCTGTACTGAGACTTTCATACGCCCAAGATCAAGCCAGCCAGTTTCTTTGTTGGGCTGCTCACTTTCGCTACGTGGTGGCTTCTCACCCGCTTTCAGAACACGCCAGCGGAAGCGCGATGAATAAAGCAACGTCTTATTGTCGCGTGAAAGGTCAAAATGATCCACTCCATCGACGCATCGCTCTGTTTTTTGTGACTCAAAGTCGTACCATTCGATCATACCTTTGGGGGTATGGTTGTGTTGTCCTAGCGGCCCTCTCCCTTCAACTGGGTAGCTCATGAAGAGCGCTTTGCCCCTGATACCTTGTATCTTCTCATAGCGTGCTTCTTTCACCGGAAAGGGCAAGGTGCGTTCGGTAATACCTTCAAAATCAATGGTGAGTGAGGTATTCTGCTCTTCGTGACCATTGTTCTTCTCATCTTCTTTTGGCGCTATGTCTGTTGTTTCGTCCTCCGGCTCGCTCTCCTTTGTGTCCTCGGTTTGTTCTCGTGGCTCCGTTTGCTCTGTCTTTTTGGCCTCTCCTACTCCCTCTTGATGTCGTCTCGTTACCTCTTTCATGAGCTTAGATTCTGTGACGAAAGGAGAAGGCAAATCATTACGGAGTGTGACGACGTAAGGGATAATGCCGCGTGGAAAGCCATAATCGAACTGAAGCTCGTCTCGGATAGGATGAAAGATGCGTTTACTCAAAAAATAGAGGTATTTCCCTTCTGGATCAAATGCGGGAGAAAAATCGGTCAAGACAGGATCGGTCACCATGTGGGTTTGCCCATTTTCCATATCGCCTAGTTTGATGGCAGCACGTTGTCCAGTGATAGCATAACTATAGGCCAGCCAGCGCCCATCGGGCGACCATGCTAGGTCCGAGATATGGTCGAGGTCGCTGTGGTCGAGCACTGCCGATGAGCCATCTTTCAGGTTCACAATGATAACTTCATAGCGATGGTTTGCTATGGCTATAATATCACCTCGATCTGTGGGGGAAACACACAGTTCCACACAACGCCCAAAATCGACATCATACATGCGTACAGCGTCATCACCTGTTGTAGGGTCGAAGACAATGAGCGCTTCTTTGCCGGAAGCATCACAAATAGCAACGAGTCGTTGACCATCATTGAGCCACTCTAGGAAGCGATAACGCACGCCATCTTGCTCCCCATGTTGGAGCACTGCCCCCTCCCAGTTGCTCATGGAAAAAGCTTTGCCTCGCGTTGTGACAGCAATGGCATGGCCTTGGGGATGGAGTGCTAACGTATCAAGGTAGCGTGAGGCAGACACAAACTTACGATTTAACTGTGTGCGTTGGCCGGGAACAGTGATATCAAGCTGTCGCACACGATCTAATTGCGGGTCGAATAGGTAAAGATCAGCACCTGCATGAAAAACGAGACGTTGACCATCGGTTGAAAGATGGCGTGTATAAAAGCTTTGTAGATCGCTGTGGCGGTGGACATCCTCTCCTGCCGGTGTACAGGAATAGATGTTACCTACTCCCTCGTGGTCTGAGAGAAAGTAAATACGTTCTCTCACCCAGCAAGGATCAGCTATGTTGCCTTGCAGGTTGAGGAGCCGTTGGAAGGAACCATTGCCGGTCACATCGCACCAGAGATGGCCGACACGCCCACCACGATAGCGTTTCCAATAGGCCGGTTCCTCTATGGTACGTCCAATCACTACACCACCCTGCGGGCCGTAAGAAATGGCGTTTGCTCTGCCTACTGGCACACAGTGTGATGGGCCACCATGGTAGCTAATCCCATATATCTGCTTGAATTGGTCTTCGTAGTGTTCTTTACTACTAGCATAAAGAATATGTTCTCCTGATGGAGACCAACCCAATACAAGACACGAACTTGCATCATAGGTCAGGCGTTGTGCAGGACCGCCAGAGGCAGGCATCATATAGACCTCGGCTGGTCCCTCTTCGCGTCCTACAAAAGCTAGGTGTTGACCATCTGGCGAGAAGTGTGGGCGGCTAGCACGGCTCACGCCCGCGGTTAAGCGTTCTGCTCGTCCGCCCTCACTGGAAACGAGCCAGAGATCGTCTTCGGAAATAAACATAATGCGGTCCTGGTGGATGGATGGAAAACGCACGTAGCCTTGTGATGACATGCACCCTCCTTCATAGGTGTGAAGTACTCTATAGAAGTTGCTCATATCTTTATAGTTTTCCGAGTAAATATATTTTACCATATTAAATAGTATGATACTATCGTATGTCAAATATTGTGAAAAACAGGATACTAACTTCATGATAAAGAGCATTGTAACACGGCTCTATGTGAGGTGTCGAGTGTAAAAGCTGGGAAGTTTCGCTGCAAAGGCTTTAGCCCACCACAAGCCACGGGTTACAACCGTGTGGCTTGCGGTGGGCTGAAGCCCTCTTTGTCAAGAGCATGAGAGGGCTTCTTCTTGCTACCGCCAAGCGTGGTAGGGACCAGCTTCAGCGCGTCCGTCATGCTCGAAAGCTAGGAAATATTTTAGTAGGCTGTGTGGACTCTTGTACTTGTTGGTTGTAGGTTCAAGCGAATCTGGTCGTTATCAGAGTTGAGTGTACCAGTGGCGATATTTAACCCACTGCTCGTTGTATACATGGATTCGTTTAAGATACCCCCATTTGGAGCCACTGCAACGGCGAAGGTCGGGAATGCTTTGCTGCCGCTAAACGAGGTAGCGATATAGTCGCCGACCATGGAGCCACCCGTGGTGGTTGGCAACCAGGACAACTTCATCGGACCGGAAAGCATTGTTGGTGTAGTCCAGGTCTTGCCACCGTTGGTAGAAGATGCATAAGCAACAAACAATTGGCAGGTCGCTGCTGTACAATTAGCATTGGAATAGTAATAATAGGTGAGTACAAGATGTGCAGTAGTTCCTTGTGTTGTCTTGTCAACACCTAGACCAGGGATAAAATGATCAACACCGCTACCAACCGCATCCAGCGGAATGCGCTTTGTCTTTGACCACGTGGTGCCATTCGTCGAGGTGCTGAGAACGATATCATTTGCCGAACAGCCAGTTTCAAAACGGCAGTCCTGCCAAGCAACATAGATGGTCCCCGCCTTGTCAATTTCGGCAGAGGGTAGGGCTTCAGTGCGGAAATTGCCAGCTGCTATGTGATCTGTCTGGTTGGATATTTTGACACTTGCGTTCCAGCTAGTACCACCATTGGTAGAGGTGAAAGCTGCGATAGTTCCATTGATTGCCAAGAACGGTACAACGACCGTGCCGTTAGGCTGTACAAGCGGCTGTCCACCCAATCCGCTAGGCTTATTAGCTGGCGATTTTGGTGTTCCCCAGGTTGCACCACCATCAGTGGAGGTGCTCATAAGTACTTGATCGTTGCTGCTTGCCAAATCCCACTCTTCATAGCAGTGTCCGTACGAAGAACTAGTGGACGTGTTATCGCAGACAATCCAGTCTTTGTCATAGAAGCCACTGCGTGCAACGGTACTGACAACGACTGGATTGGTCCAGGTTAGTCCATTATTCGTCGATCGATTGACGATGACAGCAACACCGGTGGCAGTCGCATCGATAGCAAGTGAGGACGCCATCCAAGTGTTATGCGCAGCATCGTAGACGACCGTGGGGTCGCTCACACGAGCATACGTTCCGGCAGGTGTAGCATAGATTGTAGTACCAGGGAGGAAGCCATGCATCCAAGTAGTGCCTCCATCATTCGAGGCAGCCCAACCGGTGTTAGAACTGCCTCCATCGTTAAAGCGTCCAACCTGGAAGACAGAGACAATGGTTGAGCCAAAGGTGAAGTTGTCAGGTTCTACCTCGGTCTTGTGCTGACTTGTTGTGTTGGTGTAGGGATCGGTGCTGAGTTGTGTTAATCCGCCCGCCGCAGAGACAAAAATGGTCGCTGGTAGCGCAAGTAGAAGGGTGGCTGTGATGATGAACACGGCGCGTACTCGCCAGCTCATACGAGAAATATGTGATAACATACGATGAATCTCCTTACAATAGAGCATTCTTGAGTACTGTGATATAGATGGATACGAGGAGTCGGCTTCTCCTTTAGTGTTATCAGTAATAGTAGCTGAGATAATGGAGCTACGTCAATGGTTGTGCAAAAGAGCACACAAAAGTCCTTAAAAAAGCTTCCTAGTAGGAAGCTTTTTTAAGGACTTTTGTGTGCTTTTCTCAGATTACTGTACGCTGTAATGGGACTTGTGGTAGTACACCATGCCTTTACCGATCACCTTAACAGGTTGCAGTTCTTTTAGCATAATGGCCTCACCACATTTCGCGCATAAGCGGTTCGTCAAGTGATTGATCTCTTCGCGGTTTGCAAGCGAAGCACGCGCTGTCTTTGAAAGTTCACCCTTCTTTGGCATTGATTATAGACCCCTTTCGCCTAGCTTCTATCTACTATCAGGAAGCTCTGTGGAATTTGTTTCCTCGTATAAGAAAACACACATCGCCCTTGTTTTGTTCCACGAGTATACCATACCCAACTTGCTCTGTCCAATAACGGTAATCATCCTCTATGCACAGAGTTTGTTCTATGGTACAATTTTCGCGTCTGCAACACTCAAGATAGGAGGATATAACATGACAAATATACCAGAAGATGACCAGAACCCGGCTTCGGATATGCCTCTAGAAAACATTGAAGAACACAAAGATACGGAAGCACCCTTAGAAGATACTCCAGACCAGCGTAAGAAAGCTAAAGAGCAGATGCTGGCCCTAAGGACGTTGGCGCTAGCGCTAGAAATATTATCGTCCAAACCGCTAGATGAACAGGTTGCCCAATGGGAGGTTGTGCTAGCGGAATGGGCACAATATGTCAGCGAGTCGGGGCCGTCAGAAGAATTAGATATCGCCTATCAGGCTGCTTTGGGCGATGGAGGAAGTGCCTATTATAAGCGTTATGAGCAAAAGAAACAGATTGAGGATTTGAAGCAGTCTATCGCACTGTGGCAATACTCTTTTAAGTTGGCTCCATTGGATATACCGGACTTGGCAGCACGGCTGAATATCTACGGTGTTGCATTGAATGAACTGTATGATCATACGCGTAATTTAAGTGACTTGGATCAAGCGGTGCAAGCATTAGAGCAAGCCATACGACTCGCGAAGAATGGCTCGGTGGAGTGGTGTCAAGCTCTCAATAATTTGGGTTTGGCTCTCAGAGCACGCTTTAGAGATGCACAGGACATAGCGGATCAGAATAGAGCAATCCAGGTACATGGGCAACTGGTGGAGCATACTCCTCTTCATCAATCCGAGCTGCCGGGGCGCTTGCATAACCTGTGCTCAAGTTTGGTTGAGCGTTTCGCGAAAACTCACAATATGGTTGATCTTGATCGTGCCATTAAAATTGGACACGAGATTGTAGAGCGTACAAATCAGAAATCACCGCAGCGCATGGTGTATCTTACGAACCTCAATGCTACTATTTTGAACCGTTATACCTTGAAGGGCAACTTAGCAGACCTGAGTGGCTCAATTAAGGTCTTGACACTGATTGTAAATGAGATGGACCCTGAAGACCCAGAGCGCCCCGGTTTTATGCAATATCTCAGCTCATTTATGACGAAACAGTTTCAGCAGACAAAGCAGCTTTCAGATGTGAATGCTGCCATTCGTACTTGGGAAAATCTTGCTGAAAATACTCCTAGCACTATCGCGTATTATCCGGTGATCCTCAACTTCATTGCTTGGGGATTGTTGACTCGCTATACCCATACAGAACAAAAAAGAGACCTTGAGCGACTCATCCAGACGCAAGAGAAAGCACTCTCTCTCTGTTCATCTGACTCTTTTTATCGTATGCAGTGCCTATTCAATCTGGGCACCGGTTTAAAAATGCGTTTTCAGGTCAATGCAGACCTAGCCGATATAAACCGTTCTGTAGACTTGTATGACCAGGCTATTGCTCTTTTGGCGATAAACTCCAGAGAGAACTTGCGGAACAGTTATATTTCAATGCTTGTGAATGCATTAGAGCAGCGTTTTGAGCGCACAGAGAATTTAGACGACCTCGAACGTGCGAAGCAACTGAAGAAGAGTTTATGAGGCGCAAGTATCCCTTTACGGGCGCTCTATTTTACTGCTATACTGATGAATATGTAATGTTGCATACATATTTTGTCAGTGAGTGAAGGAGTCAAATAAGATCATGGCAGAGGAGACCAAACCAACAATTATGGCGGAGAAAGACGGTCCGCTCTACATTCAGGGCCTCAAAGGTATCACACTTCTGGATAGTGATGGCAACCCATATGAACTGGCCGAAGATGATGTTGCCCTATGTCGCTGCGGTCAGTCACGCAACAAACCATTCTGCGACGACTCGCATGTCAGGACGGGCTTTCAGTCAGAGGTGCATGCGTCCACTAAACCAGCCGACGCATAATCCTCCTATCTTGAAAGAAGAAGAGGGAGAGTCAGATAGCTCTGACTCTCCCTCAGATGATTCAACGGCTACAAATACCGCACTACAGCTTTTTGCGCTACAGTCAACACTACAAGCTGCGCTACGTATATGCACTACGAACGCTGTCCTACAAGTCCGACATACACATAATAAGATTTGTAGAAGATACAACAATATTGATCTTCTATAGAAGAGAACGAGGTGAGGATGTCGGTGTAACGTATGGATGTTTCTGTGCTATGCAATAGTACTATTCCATGCTACAATCTCAGGTATCATCTAGGGTAATACCTCTGGCTATGATGGGCATATTTTGTCATATGGAGGAATGCTGTTCAGTATGGCTCTATCACACACGAATGGGAATGGGAATGGGAAAACAGATGGGGACGAAGTAGCTTTAATAGCGAACTCATTCAAAAAATCAGTTATTGACCGCTTTAGTATAAAAATTGGAAATCACACACTCAACTACTATGAATACCTTTCACTGCCAACGACTGAGCGGAGTAATGATGAGGCAGATGCTGTCGATCAACGCTTTGCTCGTTATTGCTTGGAATGGCTAGGTTTTGAAAATGAGGACGATTGGAATTATAATCGCCCGCAATCCGGTCAAAAAGCAAATCGTCCTGATTATGTTGTACATGCCTCGGTGGGTACCGCCTTTATTTGGGAAGACAAAAATAGCACAATCGATCTTGATAAAGAGCATCTCATCCAGATGAGGCGTTATAGTATTGGTACCGCTGGTTATGCTGTGTGGTGCAATATGCGCCGCATCTTTGCTGTACGCTTCATGCTGAGTGACACGTTACGTTATGAGATACTCACTGATATAGCAGTAGAACAGCTTTTTGATGGAAGCTCTCACGCACACGCTGCTAACCTTGCTTTATTTCGGCTCCTCTTCAGCCATCATCGTTTTACGCACTTTGCGGAAATGGCTGATAAAATTGCTGTTACGGCCCAGTTGTTCGAGCAACGTGCCACGCGGTTTATTGGGTCTCAAGTAAGAGAAGAGTTTTTGCAGGGAAGCCGCCAATCGTTAGATCATCTCAAGTTGGCTGCACTCGCCCAAGCGAGAAAAGCCAGCGAGCAATATACTACTTTAGTAGAGGAAGAAAAGGCGCTCCTTCACGAGTGGGTGAATGCACAGGAAAGTTTTATCAGTAAGTTAGGTTATGATCATATTCGTAAGCCTGTTTTAGATGCTTTACAGAACTTAACACCTCGTATAGGTGAGATTACTGCCCATGAAATTAAACAGGTGAGGACGGTTATCATGAAGGTAGTTGGAAGAAGTCTTTCTGTCTCGTTAAGCTCGCTATTCGAGGTCTGGGAAGAACGGGCTACACGGGTAAACACAGCTTTTCTCGTGCTACGTTTTCAATCAGCTGAGTATGCGCGTGTGGCTGATGCATATCGTGTGTGGAGTGAGCGCCAAAGTGATGCACGAGACGCGAATCCCGAAACATTCGCTGAACAGGTTGCCTATGTGTTTTTTATTCGGCTCCTGTTAGTACGAGTATTGGAAGACAAACATGTGCTAGAGCCTCGATTAGCCAGTAATGGTGGCTTTGACGAGTGGAGAGGATATGTAAAAACACATTTCAAGGAGCTTGATGGCATTGGCATCTTGAACCAGAGTTTCTGTGATATTATGGCGCGGAAAGCAGGTTATTACTATCTCCATTTCTTTCAACAAGCTGTGTTTGATTGGTTTACTCCCGATGATTTTCTTCTGGTTGAGACACTTGAATTTCTTTGTCGCTACAATTTTCAGCAGGTAGATAGCGATATTATTGGTTTTACGTATGAAAACTATATTGATCGCAATGCCCGCAATCGTAAGGGTCACTTTCTCACTCAGGACGACGTTGTTGATTATATGCTAGATTTGTTAGAGTATCATGGCCCGCTCGTACTCGGACGACGGATGCTGGACCCAGCGTGTGGGAGTGGTAGTTTTCTTGTACATGCAGCCCGCCGTTACCGCCAAGCACTCGTAACGGCCCTCTGTAAAAAATATAACCAGCCAGACGAGGAAACGCTTTCTTCTGATGCAATATTACGAAAAGAACTGGCGCAACGCTACCTTGATAATCTCACGACATTATTCTTTGGCATGGAACTAAATCCCTTTGCTTGTTATTTGGCAGAGATGAATTTGCTTATTCAGGGCTTAGATGATCTTTTTGTTTTGCAACAGGGGAGCACGATCTCTCCGATAGAACGCTTTCAGATTTACAACACCGATAGCCTGGGCATGCCTCGTGAAGTACTGGATAGCTCACAACTGGTTGTCCCAGAAGGGACGCTATGGGTGCCAGATCGTTTAAGTGATAGACTTGCTGATGAAGCTTCTGTGATAAAAGCGAAAGCGGGAATGTTTGCACAAGGGTTCTTCTTCATCATATCCAATCCCCCGTATATTAATGCCTCGCAGGTTGCACTGGCACGAGAGTATGCCTCGTACCCCTTTTATGCGCAAGTGCTCTCCGGCGCAACCAATACCTACTTGCTCTTTCTCAGACTAGGTATGTATTATCTATCTTTCGGTGGACGCATGATCTATATTGTTCCGTTGACAATTTTGGGCGACTCGTCTGCGACTGCCGCACGTCAACTGTTGCAGCAGCCTCCCTTTAGACCGACGAAGGTGGTGCGCTTTTTTAGTGGAGATGTCCTGTTTCCGGGTGTCGATCAGGCTGTATCTATGGTACGGGTGGACAAAGACTTTTTACTAGAATCTGAGACGGATACGCAACGACCTGATTGGATGGTGACAGTGAGTGGTGGCTATACGATCTCAGAAACGCGCCAAAATGAGCAAGAAGGGTTGGCATCCTTGGTGTTTGATATTACACCGCCAACAGGAAATTGGCGATCTGTTTGGATGGTATCAATTGACGCGAACAGTTACGCTGTATGGGAACATGTGAAAGTTCATGCTAAGAGCACATTAGGAGAGTTATGGAAAGAACATTTGGAGATAAGAAAGGGTGATATTGCCTCGGACCATTTGAATCCTTTCCGCTTGGGGAGGAATCATGTGTCTCTCCCTGGAGATATTGCTATACAAAAGGGTGAGGATGTTTTTCGCTATGCTCCTCTTGCAAAGACCCCTTCTGATTGGGCACGTCCCAAAACAGAGATAATTGGCGATAGGCGTAACAACGCGGTGAATGCGGCACTCTTACGCATACAGCAACTGATGACACCTGAGCAAGGTATTACATTGAGAAAAATTGCCCGCTTGAACACGAGAGAGCGTTTGATAGCGACGTGGTTTCAACGAGATAGCAACAATCCTTTTGTGTTTCCAGATGAACAATGGCGCTTTCGGTTGCTCCCTGACGGCGATGTGAAAACAGCAAAAGCCATTCTGTCTCTCTTGAATAGTCGGATTGTGGCTTACTTGCTCAATCTGTTTAGTACAAACAATAATGTGGCTCAAGGTGAACTGGCTCGTTTGCTCGTTCCAGCTCTTGAAACATTTCCTGTCACGCAGTTAGCTGCTCTTACAGATGCGCTCTTACGAGAGCGTTTGCATATAGAGGTGGAGATTGTGACAAAATATAGTGCCAAACTACCAGATTTTGATGAAGAGCCACTGTATCTTCCACCATCTGCTGTACTGAATACGACAGTATCGTTACCTACCATAAGTTTAGGTGGATTGGTGATGCAAGGTGTTGTTATCAATAAGGGGATCACCACGCAAAAGATAAAAACATTACGGGCGAGAAGCATGATCGCATATACTGGTAGTGACGAAGCCTATACAAAAGTGTTGGAGTTATTTTTACAAGAGCCTGGGCGTGAAAATGACTCCTGGACGCAGGCGCTGGCGTGGAAGATGCCTGACAGCGTGGCAGCGACAGCATGGCTCAAGCGATATACTAGTATAAGCCAGCAAGCACAGCAGAGCTGGGACAACTTTGTTTCTTTACAACAACAGGTTGATGACATTATAGCTGATTGGTATGGTTTGACCACGGAAATGCGAGATGCTATTGTCACTGGCTTGCCATGGGCGAGGCGACGTAAACTAGTGAGCAATAGCGTGATAGAAGGATAGCCTTTATGCAAAGTAATGAGCGGGAGTTGGTGGTCGAGGAGGTGCGGCGTTTCGTAGAGCGCGAGGTTCTTCCCGTTGCTCATGAGCTGGAGCAGCATGATATCTACCCGCTAGACTTGATCGAGAAGCTCAAAACGATGGGTATATTTAGCGCGACCATTCCAGAAGCATATGGTGGGCTGGGCTTTGATTTCGTGACGTATGTGCAGATTGTTGAAGAACTCTCACGTGGCTGGATGAGCTTGAGCGGTATCGTCAATACGCATGTGTTGGTGGCTTACATGATTGCGGCTCATGGCACTGAGGAACAACGGCGCTATTTCCTGCCGATGATGGCTGAAGGCGATAAACGCGGTGGATTGTGTATCTCAGAGGCAAATGCTGGTAGCGATGTACAGGCAATCACAATGACTGCTACTCGTGATGGGGAGGATTATCTGCTCAATGGCTCTAAGTTGTGGGTGACAAACGGAGCGAATGCTAGCATTTTTGCTGTTCTGGCACGTACTGATCTCCGAGCACATCCTCCGTATAAAGGGATGAGTGTCTTTCTTGTTGAAAAAGGCACACCAGGACTCGTCGTGGGGCGCACCTTCGACAAGCTCGGCTACAAGGGTGTGGATACTGCTGAATTGATCTTTGAACAAGTGCGTGTGTCGATAACAACGTTGCTTGGTGGCAAGGAGGGTGAAGGCTTTAAGCACGCTATGAGTGGGTTAGAGGTCGGGCGCATTAATGTGGCGGCACGTGCCGTTGGTATCGCGCAAGCAGCTTTCAATGATTCTATAAAATACGCACAACAACGTACAACCTTTGGTAAGCCGATTGCCGAGCATCAAGCTATTCAGTTAAAGTTAGCTGATATGGCAACGAAGATAGAAGCCGCCCGTTTGCTACTACAAAAAGCTGCCCAGAAAAAGGATAGTGGTGAGCGTTGCGATTTAGAGGCTGGTATGGCTAAGCTCTTCGCGTCGGAAATGTGTCAAGAAGTGACGCTAGATGCGCTACGTATTCATGGCGGCTTCGGCTATACCAAAGAATTTAATGTCGAACGCTATTATCGTGACGCGCCATTCATGCTTGTTGGAGAGGGCACCAGCGAGATTCAACGCCTCGTTATTGCCCGTCAGTTGTTGCAAAAGTATAAACTATCATAGTGGCGGGAGCGGCAAATGATGAGTGGCGGAGGCCCTAGTACAAACTATCGTAGGGGCGGGAGCGGTGGATGATGAGGGGTGGGGACCCTTGGGTCGCCCTGGTTATGGAAAAGAGGAATATCCATGCAATTTGGTCGGACCTATGAAGAATTTGAGATTGGTGCAGTCTACAAACATTGGCCGGGGCGCACCATTACTGAATATGATGATACGCTCTTTTGTATGTTGACTATGAACCATCATCCATTGCACATTGATGCTCATTATGCAGAGGGGACGCAGTTCAAACAGCGCCTTGTAGTAGGTCCGCTTATCTTTAGCGTTGTACTAGGTATGACAGTCGAGGATGTGAGCGGCAAAGCCATTGCCAACTTGGAGTTTGAGCAGGTCAAACATCTCGGCCCCACGTTTCACGGCGATACCATCTATGCCGAAACAACGGTCCTAGACAAAAAGCTCTCAGCCAGCAAGCCAGACCGTGGCATTGTGACCGTCGAAACCATTGGCTACAACCAGCGTGGAGAGAATGTGCTCTCGTTCAAGCGGCGCGTGATGGTGCCAACACAGGTATATGATGCGCAGCAGCAACGCGCATGGGATGAGAAAATGGCGAGATTGCGCAGTAAGGGCGGCGCTACTGAGCTATAACAAAGAGAAACAGAGGTGTTGCGAACAGCAGAAAGTACAGTTCGTTGTTCTGCTGTTCGCAACACCTCTGTTTCTTACATCCCAATAAGATCAGCTTTTCGTAGCACATTTCTTAGGCTTCTTATCACCGCAACATCAATCATTTTGCCATCGATTGCTACTGCTCCTAAACCCTTGGCGAGTGCCTCTTGATAAGCGGTATCAAGCTTACGAGCATAGGCAACCTCTGCTGATGAGGGCGAGTATACCTGATTGGATATATCGATCTGACTTGGGTGGATGGCCCATTTGCCCACAAAGCCTAGCGTTTTTGAGTGGATGCACTCTCGGTGATAGCCATCCGTGTTCTTATAATCAGGAAATGCGCCGTCTATCGCGTCGATGCCTGCGGCACGGGCTGCTATGACAATCTTGTTACGAGCATAGTGCCAAGGGTCGCCCGGATAATTGTCGAGATGTCCTTCGATAACATTGCTATCCATACCCTGCGAGGCGCTGTAATCTGCAGGTCCGAAAATAATGGCCTCTAAACGTGGGCTAGAGCGTGCAATTTCCTCGACATTGAGCATGGCTTCGACCTCTTCTATCAGCACTTCGATGCCAACACGCCTTGTTCGTTGCAGGCGCTTCTCTATTTGCGTGAGTAGGACATCGACCCACCAGATATCCTTTGCCGACTTCACTTTGGGCACAATGAGAATGTCGAGATGTTCACCGGCTTCTTCTACGACGGAGATAATGTCCTGATAAGCATACTCTGTTTCCAAATCATTGATGCGGACAGCACGTGTCTTCTTGCCCCAATCGAGCGTTTTGAGTGCCTTGATGACCCTTGCCCTTGATGGCACTTTTTCATTGGGAGCAACGGAGTCTTCAAGATCAAGAAATACGAGGTCGGCACTGCTAGCGGCGGCCTTCTCTATCATGCGTTCGTTGCTAGCGGGTGTAGACAATTCGGAGCGTCTCAGGCGCATTGTGCTCTCCTTTGTAGTGATTGTTGTGTCGGGTTATAGGCTATTATATGCGCATACGAGTGCGAATAAACTACGGTGCATACTGAGCAATGCCATTGCCGAATGACCAATTTTCCTTTTTAACTTCTACTAGATTAATGAACACGTCTTCCATACGGACACCTAGCTTTTCGTGGAGACCTTCTGCAATTCTTTTGTAGAGTGCTTTCTTCTGTTCAACCGTGCGCCCTTCATTGAGGGTGATCTGGAGGAAGATAATTCCATCCGTGCGTTGGATGCTGAGATAGTTAGGGTCATATACTAAACTGCTTTGATCGTGTTCTGTAATAAGCTGAAAATGATCGTTTGCAGGAACGTTGATGGTCTCAACCATAGCGTGGTAGATGATTTCGCTAACGTGCTTGCCGAATTCGGCAGGCTTGCCTTGCATAAACGAAATTCGTACGAGTGGCATTATGAGGCCTCCTTCATAAAGTTGAATGCACACAAACAGACTTCTTTAGTAAAGTTTAACACCTTGATGGACAATATGTACAGCTAGGCGATGCGAATACCTTTTTGGGTGATAGTCAGAAATACTTCTTACTGCTATAATGGCAATAGTAAGCTAAGCTGATTGGTAGACTGGGTAGTTGGGTTCATTGAGATTGGAGTCGCAGATGGCGCGTCGCTATCATCCACGCAGTACAGTTGGGGATAATCTACGTGTGATTGTGCAGCGTATCCCTTGGAAATTGCTCTTCTTGCTGCCTATGCTGATTGTGCTCGCCGTTCCTACCTATGTGTATGGAGCACGTATCGGAAGCCGTCTATTACCGTCTATGACGAGTTTTTTCTATACACTCGGTGAAGCTGCTCCGACTCCTGCGCCGACACCGTATCCAGCATTTTCTCCCGTCTTACCACAAAGCGGCTCTATTCTCTACACGGTGCAAGGCGGAGACTCATGCGATGAGATTTTAGCGATTCAGATGCGTATGGCACGGGCAGGAGAGATTTTTAGCGATGTGAATCCTAATACTGTGCAGGCGTTAAATCAGACATTAGGGCAAGATTGCCATCACATTCAACCAGGAATGGTACTACCTTTACTCCCACACTATCCTCTTATGACGCTAGGTGGTGTTGTGACCAAAATAGAGGCAAGCACACCACAACAAGTATTGCCGACGCCGCTCATTAATGTGCCTAATCAATCTCCGCTAAATGTCGATTGCTCTGGGGGGTGCTCATTGCTTGTGCGTATTGCTACTGGTGTACAGGTCCATCTTCAGGTGCAAACGACATTAGCGCTCAAAGTGGGGTCCTGGGTATGGGCACAGGCCACCATGCCACGTAAAGCTATTGCTAAATTTGATGATTATCCCTACGTGGACCCAACAGCCTCGCTTGATGGAGCCACACTGCGGGCTTGCGATTTCCAGGTAGATAACACCCATGACGACAACTCGCTCTCTTGTGATCAGCTTGTCCCCAACACTATCGATGATGATGGTGGAAGCTGGCTCTTAGGCGTCACAGGCACAAACGCACTTGGTCATTGGGGCTACCATCTTGGTATGCATCCTAATATCCGTGTCCTGATCTGGCTCTCCTTTGTGAACGGTACATTGAAGTATAAACCAGGGAATCCCATTTATAAGTATGATGATCAGGCTCACATTTATGTAAAGGCATAGTTTTGGGAGGGTAAGGCTCTTTCTACTTGACAGGGGTATGTTGTGTGAGGTATATTAGTGTAAGAAATACACTAAGTAAGGCCATAGCAAAAATGGAAACTGTATTATCGAGTATAACTTCTAAGTAGAGTATACACGATACTATCTGACTTGTCGAGGGTTTTGAATGGAAGAATTGAGTAGCGCAAACAATGGTGTGGAGGGAGCTAGTATGAATACTGAGATAACGGCTATAGAGAGTACAGAGGAGGCGAAAAAGTATCATTATGATGCTAGCAAATATGAGCGGCCTTCCGTGACGATTGATGTAGTCATGATGAGCCTACGTCAGAAGGATTTGCAGGTTTTGTTGGTGAAACGTCGCTCCTGGCCTTATGAAGGGATGTGGGCGATTCCTGGCGGTTTTGTGAATATTGATGAGTCACTGGAAACTGCCGCCAAGCGCGAACTTCAGGAGGAGACCGGGGTGCAGGATGTCTACTTGGAGCAGCTGTATACCTTTGGAAATCCTGGCCGTGACCCTCGTACTCGCGTTATCACGGTAGTTTATTTTGCGCTGCTCGACTCAGAGCGTTTGCAGGTGAGGGCGGCGAGTGATGCGGCTGATGTAGGTTGGTTCTCAGTCTATAGCTTACCTCAGCTTGCCTTTGACCACGAGCAGATTTTAGACTATGCTCTCAACCGTCTGCGCGGCAAGTTGGACTACACGACGATTTCTTTTAACTTGTTGCCCGAACAATTTACGTTGCGCGAACTGCAGCGCGTCTATGAAATTATTCTGCATCGTAAGTTAGATAAGCGTAATTTCCGCAAAAAGATTCTCTCAACTGGCATTTTAGAGGATACGGGTGCTAAGAAGATGGAGGGTACGCATCGTCCAGCCCGCCTCTATCGCTTCAACCCCGAAGCCGAAGCGAAGTTGTAGAGAGCAATGAAAAAGTGGTAGGCCTTGGGGCCTACCACTTTTTCATTGCTCCAATGTATCATTGGACAATTACGGTGAGGTTCATACCTTGATGTACAGTGCAGTAGTAATGAAAGGTACCAGCAGTGTTAAAAGGCCCAATAGACTGGCTATCATTGCCCTGGAAATTTAGCTGTGCTATTGGTGCGCCTGCTTCATTGAGTGGCTTTTGGTCGCCGTTGCTATTCCATGTACCGTTCGTGACAATATGAATGGCTGAGGTATCATCAACCAAGGTGACACCCTCGCCTTTATGGATGGTGATTGAGGATTGTGCAAAACTAAAATCGGTCATATGCACCGTGTTGGGTGTATCAGATGCACTTGTACCGCTAGTGCTGCTAAACCCGCTGCAAGCTGTACAAATAAGTATGAGCAAGCTTGCTAGAAGCAAGGTCAAAGTAAGTTTTCTTATCATAAAGAATGTATCGGCTCCTTGTGGAAATGTAGTATGGGATAGTCCCTCTTGCAATGTTACTTGCCCTATCATAGCGCTATTTGCTAACTCTGGCTACCTGAAATTTTGTCAGACTTTTCCCGTAGAAGAAGAGTGAGTCTAGAGCATTCTCTTGCCTTTACGAGGCTACTGCTTTTATGATACAAGAGGTAAAAAGCTACAATACAAAAGGAGGGCTATGTTCATGGTAGAGACTATACCTTTCTCACAGCGCCGCATCGATATCGTTATTGTGGCATTTTTTCTCATCAACTTGCTGTTCGTTTTGTACTGTATCGACACCGAACAGCTCGTGATCGCCAATCCTGCCCATTTTATTTATCCTATTTGGCCTCCCCGTCCGATGATTGATGCAGTTCATTGGTGGGGTAACAATTTCGACCCGCTACTTATGGCCCGCCCAGTTTTTTTCAAAGTGACGATCTGGCTCGACAATCTTCTCTACGGGCCGTTTTATGCTGTTGCCATCTACGCCTATATCAAAGGCAAAGAGTGGATTCGTCTGCCAAGTATTATTTATCAGTCTCGATGATATCGGGTGTGATTATGATTCTGAGCGAAGAAGCCTTCTGACAATATCATACTTCGCACTTGGCACTGGTCGTCTCTGCTAACGCTTCGTGGATTCTCTTTCCCTTACTCATCTTGTTCCGTTTGGGGCTACATGAGCATCCTTTCACTAGGTCTGTCGGCAGCGTACAAGTGAGCGCTATGGGAGCATAAATATGGCTAGAGCTTTTCTGGTCGTGATCGTAGCTTATGTACTGGCGGGTGCAGTGGCTATAGGCGCGGGAATGGAGCTTTATGCTTTGCCCCCCATCGTCATCGTGGGGTTGGCTGATCTAGCGGCGACTATCGTGATCTTCATCTTTAGCGTGCTTGTGCGTAATTCTAGCATGTATGATCCCTATTGGAGTGTAGCGCCAGTGCCCATCGCGCTGTTTTGGTTGTTGCAGCCTAGCTCTGATGGGTTTGGCAATCCGCGCCATGTCCTTATCTTCTCGTTGCTCTGCTTATGGGCGATTCGTCTGACGACTAACTGGGCTATGCGGTGGCGTGGGTTGGATCATGAAGATTGGCGCTATCAGGAGATCCAGAAACAGACAGGTTTCTGGTATTGGCCTGTCAGCTTCCTTGGCATTCACTTGATGCCTACAATTCTGGTTTTTCTAGGCTGCCTAGCATTATGGCCCACGTTGAGCGACCGTAATACGCAATTGACGTGGTTGGATGGGGTGGTTGCGTTAGTTACGTTGGCTGCTGTGCTCATTGAGGGAACAGCAGATTTCCAGATGCGGCGCTTTCGGAACAAAGCTGGCTCGATGGAGCAGGTGGTTCCTCCGGGTTTGTGGTCGGCGTCGCGGCACCCGAACTATTTTGGTGAAGTGCTTTTCTGGTGGGGACTGTATCTGTTTGTGCCACTGGCATATCCAAGCTTCTGGCGGGCCATTGTGGGTCCAATCGCTATATTGTTACTCTTCCTGGGCGTCAGTATCCCTCTGATGGAACGCCATCTGCTTGCGGGACATCCCACGTATGCGGAGTATCAGCAACGTGTCTCAGTATTTTTTCCCTGGATTTCACGTTGAAAAGAGGCAGGAGACCTTTGTTTACAATGTGGTCCACCCAGCAAGGTATAGTTGGGTGCCATCGTTGATTGAGGCAAATTCGGTTGGGGCACCTCCGCTCAGGGAGCCATAGGACAGGCCATAGGTATTTGTTTTGGGATTGTATGATTGCAGAGCATAGAGCGTACCGTCACGTGAGACATTTGACCATGCGTATTGCGTGAATATGCATAACGATTGCGTGTTGTTGGGGTCTGTACTGAGATGGGTGCTACCGCTGCCATCGGTGTTGAACTTCCAGAGTCCGTTCTGTGTGGTGTCTCCACTGTAGTTATTGACCTGGAAGAGCAACGTGGTTTTACTGATGGCACGAACCAAGACGATGCCTTGATTTGTGTTGTTATAGATGGGTTGTGCAGTGCCTCCTGCTGCTGGCAAGACCGCAATCGTGCTGGGGCCAGTTGATGATCCAGGACCAACCCCGTTCGTGCAGGTTGCGACATAGAGCAACGTCGAGTCATAGCTCGTGTCAAACGAGGTACAGCCTTGTGTGCTATTCACAATTTTTTGTAGATCAGCGCTGTGTTGATTAGATCCCTTATGAATATCGAGCAGATACACATTCTGCGGAGGTGCGTCGGAATTGGGAATGATGCCAATGAGATAGGTATGGCTATTATCGAGCCATGTACGTGGAACATAGCTTTTCCCTGCATCGGGAATGACCTCTGTTTGTACCTGCCCATTAGTGAGATTCAAAAGGTCAACGTTGTTACCGATACTAAAGACGGCCTGCTTCTGGTCGAAGGACCATTGTGTTGCAGCAATGGTAGTGGCAGGAGCCGCACAATAGAGGGTTTGTAGCCCTTGTCCATCAACGCGCACCATACGCAGTTGATAATTTCCATTCACCTTCGCGGTGAAAAGTATCCACTGTCCATCTTGCGAAACCTGCGCCTCGCTGATGTAGACTCCTGCCATTTTGTTGATTTCAACACCTTTCAGGGTTGGGTCTTGCATAGAGGCCGTTACATCTCTGCGCTTGATCGTACCAAATGTAGGATGATCGAAGGTGCCTTCATTCACGATATAGATGAGATTTTGATGATTACCGAGTGCAAGCGGTGAGAGAATAGCGGCGCGTGCTGTACCTGCCGCTGGACAAGCCGTAGTCGTCTGTGGTACGGCGCTCGTAGTCACTGCTTGTGTGGGTATATTTTTTGTCACGGTTCCACCGCTAGGAGTTTGGAGATGTCCACCGCCAATGCCTGTGGTTGGTGTTGCTGGAATGCCTGGATGTAGGCCAAATACTTGTGGTGCAAACAAGGCCACACCTAGACTAGTAGCTAATGCCAGGATGACCAGTACGAGCACAACAAGAAGCGCGACTGGCGTACGTTTGGTCTGTCTACCTCCACTCGATGTCACTAAGGGAGCTTGTGGAGACACAGCAGGATACGGTGTGGGATGATAGGGCTGTTGCGAAGCTTTATCCCATTGCCCATAGGCGGCGTTCGCTTGTGGTGCGTTATGTGTTAGAGGCTTTGCTTGCCGTGGATCGCGTTGTGTTGGTGAAGACGGTGTCACAGGCGTCGCTTGTTGTGCCCTGATAATCATGCCGCCTGTGTATCCGCGTTCGCCGTCTTTTTGTGCTGGCGGTAGTGATGGCTGAGCAGGATTTGACGGAGTTGATGGATGTGAAGGAGGTTGTGCAAGCGGTGGCAACGAGTCTGGTGTATTTGGTTGGATGGGTGGTTGCCATGTGGTAGCTATCGTGCGCTCGTTTTCGATGGCAAGGGTACTGGAAGAGTCGGTTGCGATAGCTTGATGAAGTGCTTGTAGAAAATCGACGGGACGCTGATAGCGTTGTGTTGGGTCTTTAGCGAGCGCACGCATGATGACTGCTTCCAATGCGGGCGAGATGTTTGGATTGAGTTGGCGTAGTGGGCGTGGCTGTTCATGCAGGTGTTTCATCAGCATACCAATATAATTCTCTGCCGTGAAGAGACGCGATCCCGTCAGCATCTCATAGAGTGCTACACCGACACCATAAATGTCACTGACAGGTGCTACCTGTCCTAGAATTTGCTCAGGTGCCATATAATCAGGCGTGCCAGCAATAGAGCGCCCCGTGATGCTTGTCGCTTCACTCGTTTGTGATATATTCCCTGTTGGAGAGACAACTTTGACGAGGCCGAAGTCTGAGAGCATCAATGTCCCGTCAGCCTTGAAAAGCATATTACCAGGCTTTATATCACGATGAATAAGCCCGCGATCATGAGCGTATTGGAGCGCGTTGAGGATTTGCTCCATCATACGCACAGCTTCTGTTGCTGGCACTATATGACGTGAACGCAAACGATCTCTGAGAGAACCACCAGCCATAAGGGGCATCACGAGATAGGCAAGTCCATTCTGCTCGCCATAATCATACACGGGCAGAATGTTGGGGTGGTCGAGTTGTGCTAGCACACGGGCCTCACGTGCGAAGCGACGCAGAAAATCTTTAGTATCATCCTCGCCGGGGAGGTAGACTTTGACCGCGACTTCACGCTGCAGGTTGATATCTTCCGCGAGAAATACAGTTGCAGTCCCACCATAGCCCAATGGACGTATGATGCGATAATGTCCAAGCACCTGCCCAATCATCTCTTCCGCTTTCATGACCGTAATCCTCTCGCTCTCAGGGTGTGTTGATGTACCTCTATAAATATACGTAAAGTACAGGCTTTTATACAGCATAACACAGCGGCAAACTAAGATGATATGAGCCACATCACTCCCCCACTGTCCACTCTGCCACAGCGAGTTGCGAACCGTTATTTGTAGTTGCAAAAACTGTTTTACCTAAATTTGATGAGTAGCATCAGTGCCCACTTGTTGCTTGGTGTCGAACGGTTCAAGGTTAACCACGATGGGTTCTTGTGAATTGCGCACAATGACCCAGCGCGAAGGTGTGTCGCGTGAAGGATTAATCTCTTGATGCGGCACAAAAGGTGGAATATAGATAAAATCGCCTGGCTCGACATCCTCTGAAAACTCCATGGAATCGCCCCAACGAATGCGTCCATTGCCTGAGACAACGTAGATAACCGTTTCTAGTTCACCATGGTGGTGTACTCCACTCGAAATAGAGGGAGCAACCACGGTTACACCTGCCCAGATACCTTGTGAACCTGCTAGTTCGCGTGACACTGTCGCCACGCGTTGCATCCCCGGTGTTTGTGGGGTATTAGAGTCAAACTGTTGTGGTTTGATGACACGTACTGTTGGCTTTTGCTCGTTGGCTCCGTTTGTGCTCATGAATATCCTCCTTGTTGCGGATTTCTCAGTTTAAGACAGTATACGATATATTTTGATCGTGATCTTAGATCGCAAACTATAAACGTCCGTTAAGACTTGCGGCCTAGACCTTCATAGAGTAATTGGATGCTGAAACGGGTCACACGTTCTACGCCATCCGCGCCACTGATATATGGACCTATCTGATTTTCAATAGTGAGCATAGCAACTCCGTGCAGAAGAGACCACAAGACCCCTGCTAATGCACGCGGATCGCCGTCAATAATACTTCCTCGTTCTTGGCCTCGCTTTACCACCTCCGCATAGAGCTTGAAAACGGCTTTTGATGCTGTTTGTAAGTCTGCAAAAGCTTCACGTTCGATGGTCAATCCGCTGAACATTTCGCGCATGAGCCAGGGATGCTCTTGAGCAAACTGGACGTAGGCTCGCGCAATTCCTTGCAATTGCTCAAAAGGGTCGTCAGGTGCTGCTCGTAATGTAGACTGAATTCGCTCGGCAAGGCCACGAAATCCCTCTTCGTTGATTGCAGCAACCAGCGCTTGTTTGTCAGCAAAGTGACGATATGGCGCAGCATGACTCACTCCTGCCTTGCGTGCAACTTTACGTAGATCAAGAGCCGCCGCTCCCCCTTCTGAGAGCATCTCTAGTCCGGCCTGAATCAAAGCATTGCGTAAATCTCCATGATGATAGGGTTTTGTTTTCTGACGCTCTCCATGACTATTCATCTTTTCTCCTTAGAATGTTGCCAGTGAAAACAATGTTGACAATAGAAACATTCTGTGTTATAATGTTAACGCTGTCATCATACTGCGATACAGAACGGATTACAATGGCATTTCTTTTGAGCATGTTGTTTTCTTTGCAAGACGGGATGACAGGGATGAAACACAAGATAGCCAAAGGCACATGGAAAGACATTACCTATGCGACAAAGAGGAGAGACCATGACACAACTAAATATGCGCGGAAAAATCTGCTTGGTGACAGGTGCGAGTTCAGGAATTGGGAAGGAGTATATATCATGAAGTCATTAGAGGAGTTTCTCTCTGAGCAGAGCGAGCTTACCATTCAAACACTCGCCAGCTATATCCAACACTATATTCAGGAGCAGTGGCAGCCAGTGTTGCAGCAAGGCCGAGAAGAACTACTGCGCATCTACGACAAAGCGGGTGAGGGAGCAGCCTATGGAACCTATGCTCACAAGCTCTTTCAACCAATACAAGCGCAACTCAAACGAGCTGGGTTCTCGTCTTCGCCCAGTTTTCCAGGGACATTGTCTGCATCACGGGAGTGGGGACCGCCCAAGGAGCGAGAGCGCTGGATGTGGAGCGTCGTGAGACACGGGCAAGGAGCACCGTTAGGAGCACTCGTCGTTTGCCTTGTCCATGATCATACCCAATTTCGCATTCCTGCCACGCCTTCTGTAATTGCAGTCAAAGAGACGGAGACCGATGCCATTGTGCAGGCAATCTTGCATGTTGCTGGACAATGGCAGAGTGAAGAAGAGTGATAACGACTGTAGATTGTACATAAGTTTTGTGCTATCGATACACGCCTTCACCAGTAGGGATGGGGAGGCGTGTACACTCAGAAGGCGAAAACGGTTTGCCTCGTGTTGGAAACTGTGGTACGCTTCGAGAACATATGCTAAGAAAATACTTAGAGGCAATGCATCCAGCATCAATGGGGGGAACATATGGAACCAATCATCCTGCAAGCACGTGTGCGCGACGCTGAAGCACTTCTGAAACTCCAGTACCTCTGTTATCAAACGGAGGCTGCTCTCTACGATGACTACACCATGGCGCCTTTAACACAAGCTCTCACAGATCTCCTCTCTGAGTATGACACCCATTCCATCCTTGTTGCCCGACTTGGAGAAGAGATTGTCGGTTCGGTACGGGGGCAACTTCGCGAGGGTACCTGTCATATTGGGCGCCTCATTGTCCATCCCCGGCTCCAGCGTCGTGGTCTTGGAACAAAGCTCATGTACGCAATTGAAGAACACTTTAGCAACGCAACTCGCTATGAACTCTTCACAGGCTATCGGAGCAAAGATAATCTGCATTTGTATCAGAAGCTTGGTTACACACTCTTCCGGGAAGAAACGGTCTCGCCACAGGTGCGCCTCGTCTTTCTTGAAAAACAAAGAGTCTCCATTCCATAATATGTTGAGCTAATCAAAATATGCTCTTTGCTCTCCATGCCAAGCGCGAAACGCATAGGGGATGCGGGTCTTGTGCCCAGGAGCGAGATCTTCTGGTAGTGCGTGTTCAGCAAACCAAGCCATCTCTCGTACTTCGTGGGCATGTGATGGAGGATTTTGTACAGCAACGTTGGGGAGCAGGCGGCAGAGAAAGAGAAACTGATAGAGGTGACGGAGAGATAGTGTTCCGCCTTGCTCATCATGTGAATGATGCTCATCAAGGAATTCTTTGTTTAACAATTCCATGTAATACCGCAAATACCAGCTTTTTATGCTATAATGAATTCTGTGATTACGTACAAAAATAACCTAATCACAGAATTATTTCCTGTTGTCGTCAAGAAAATGAATAGAGAGCAAAGGACATATTCATGGTAGATGACCCGCGTATGGATGCCCGGCTTTTCAGGCGTATCACGAACAAAAAGAAGCAGCTTGATGCATATCGTCCATTATCACCCGATATAGCACGGCGTTTACAAGGAGATTTCCGTGTGCTATTTACATACAACAGCAATGCTATAGAAGGGAATACACTAACACTGGCAGAGACACAAATGGTTCTTGAATATGGTGTCACTGTCGAAGGTCATCCTTTACGTGAATATTTTGAGGCGACTAACCATGCTGAAGCTTTCGACTTTTTAGGAGAGCTTGATTCTCAACAAGTTTCATTTGAAACTGTGTTGAAGATTCATAGTTTGGTTATGGATAAGATCATTAAGGAGGCTGGTCAACTCAGAACAGTTCAGGTCTACATCCGGGGGTCGAATCATACACCTCCACCAGCACGCGATGTGCCTTTGTACATGATGCAATGGATACATTGGCTTGCCAGTGACGATGCCCTCCGGTATGAGCCTATTACTCGTGCCGCTATCGCTCATCATGATTTTGAGGCATTGCACCCTTTCACTGATGGCAATGGACGTGTGGGGCGCTTGCTCATGAACCTTATGTTGATGCAGCATGGCTACCCACCTGCGCTTGTATTACGCGAGTGGCGCACACGTTATGTTACAGCATTACAGGTGGGACATCGTGGTGAGTATACAGACCTAGTGAACCTTATTGGACTTGCCGTTGAGCATAGCTTGGATTTATATCTAGAGGCGTGCGAAGCGAGTACCGCGCATCTATTGCCGTTACGAGAGCTAGCTGACCTCTATGGATTAGACAATAACTATCTCGGCCAGCTTGCTCGACTCGGTAAAGTTGAGGCCACGAAGCGAGGCCAATTTTGGTATGCATCGCGTGAGGCTATTCAAAATTACCTGCGAGAGGCTAATGAACAGCCACGAGGGCGGCGTCCACGCCGCAATATACGCCTTCACTAATTGTTCAGTTATGTTCAAGCAAATTCGTGCTTGACAGGTAGCATAGACTAGTGTATTCTAAGCGCAACGAAAATAGAGAGAATACGCTGATCAGGATTAGTAGACGTTGGCGTAGTCAAGGAGCGAGCCGCGAGAGTGTAAGGCGGTAGACGGATACCACGCTGAACCCACCTGAGAGTGTCAGTGAGAAACTGACCGGTGCCTCACCGTTATACTGAGGAGCGGTTACGGGATATATTATAGTAGCCGCACGAGTGGAATTGCTAGAGGCAGTTCAAAAGAGGTGGTAACACGGGTTAAATCTCGTCCTTGTACAGGGCGAGTTTTTTTATGCCCGTCAAACACAAAACTCCCCTGTATATTCTATAAGCCTATGTAATGCTAAAAACAGCAGTAACAAGCACAAAGGGGGCTTCTCGTGAACGAAGAAAAGTATGTCGAGGAAATTAGCGATCAGGACGACAATTTTTCAAAATGGTACAATCAGGTCGTACGTAAGGCTGAGCTAGCTGATTACGCACCGGTGCGCGGCTGCATGATTATTCGCCCATATGGGTATGCCATCTGGGAGAATATACAGCGCTTGATGGATGCTCGTTTCAAAGAAACAGATGTCGTCAATGCCTACTTCCCTTTGCTCATTCCGCGCAGTTTTCTAGAGCGCGAAGCAGAGCATATCGAGGGTTTTGCGCCAGAGGTGGCGTGGGTGACACGTGGTGGTGGTGAGGAACTGGAAGAGCCGCTCGCCATTCGCCCGACCAGCGAGACGATTATTGGGCATAGCTACTCAAAATGGGTGCAGAGCTATCGTGACCTGCCTATTCTCATCAATCTATGGAACAACGTAATGCGTTGGGAGAAGCGTACCTCACTGTTTCTGCGTACCTCTGAGTTCCTCTGGCAAGAGGGCCATACCGCTCATCGCACACTCGAAGAGGCAGAAGAGCGCACACGTATGATGCTCGAAGTGTATCGTTCTTTTGCAGAAGAAGATGCTGCTATTCCTGTGCTTGTGGGGCGCAAGAGCGAAAATGAGAAGTTCGCTGGTGCCTTACGTACCTATTCTATTGAAGCCATGATGGGCGATGGCAAGGCATTGCAAGCGGGTACCAGTCATAACCTCGGCAATAACTTCGCTAAGAGCTTTGATATTCAGTATCTGGATGCTGATGGGCAGCGTAAGTATTGCGCAACCACTAGTTGGGGTGTCAGCACGCGTATGATCGGTGGCGTCATCATGGTGCATGGTGATAAATCTGGCTTGATTCTGCCGCCACGTATCGCGCCGTATCAGGTTGTCATTGTGCCCATCTGGCGCAAGGAGGCTGAAAAGTCATTGGTGCTTGAGCAGGTCACACGCGTTGAAAAAATGCTCAAGGGCAAGGTACGTGTTAAGGTTGATCGAAGCGAGAACACACCGGGTTGGAAATTTAACGAGTGGGAACTACGTGGTGTGCCGGTGCGTATGGAGATTGGGCCGCGCGACGTGCAGAATAACAGCGTCATGCTTGTACGCCGTGATAATCGTGCCAAAGAAGCTGTTTCCCTCGATGCACTGGAAACCCGCTTATCCGAATTGCTTGAAGTAGTGCAGAAGGACTTGTTCCAACGAGCCGTCGAGTTCCGCGAAAAGAACATGCATTATACCGACAGCTATGATGAGTTCAAGCGTATTATTGCGGAAGATCGTGGCTTTGTGCGTGTCAAATGGGCCGAGGATAGTGCAGCAGAGTTGGCAATCAAGGAAGAAACCAAGGCTACCTTGCGTGTCATTCCGTTTGATCAGCCCGAAGGTGGTATCACAGGAAAATGCATCTACACTGGCAAACCGGCCACATGCGAGGCTGTCTTCGCTAGGTCGTATTAGTGTTTCAATCCCTTCAAGCGGGTAGGAAAAGACGGAAGCAGTCGTCGCTTCCCTTGAGCACAAGTGTACCTCTGAAACCCGAACAGGTCAAGTGGGTATGCATTAGCAATGTCATATATGGTTACGCGCTGCGGCTTTTCTCCCATTTTTTAAGGAGTGTGATAGGATGCGTGTTTCACAACAACTGACGACGACATTACGTGAGGCTCCCCATGATGCAGACATGGGCAGTCAAGCGTTGCTGGTGCGTGCGGGTTTTGTGCGCCAACTGACTGCTGGTGTTTATAGCTTCCTACCTCTGGGTAATCGAGTGATACGCAAGATTTCCCAGATTGTACGCGAGGAGATGGAGCGTGCTGGCGGGCAAGAAGTCACGTTGCCTGTTATGCAACCAAAAGAAATTTGGGAGAAGCGACCTGCCAACGGTGGTGCAACTCGTGCCGAGAGCTATGGTCCTGTGTTGTTTAGCTTGACTGATCGTAAAGAGCGTGCAATGACTCTGGCACCGACACATGAAGAGGTCGTAACGCTATTGGTGAGAGAGTTTGTGCGTAGCTATCGTGACCTGCCGCAGCGTATCTTTCAGATACAAACCAAATTCCGTGATGAGCCACGTCCGCGTGGTGGATTGCTGCGCACCCGCGAGTTTCTGATGAAGGACTTGTATAGCTTCGACGCGACGCCGGAAGGGCTGGATGCCAGTTACCAAAAGATGCGGGAGGCATATATTGCCATCTTCACGCGCTGTGGTTTGGATTTCATCCCCATTCAGGCTGATAGTGGAGCTATTGGGGGTAAGGCATCTGAAGAATTTATTGCCATCACCGACGCGGGTGAAGACGATGCTATGTATTGCGTGACCTGTGGTTATGCAGCTAATCGTGAAAAGGCCGAGTTTGTGCGAATAGAATCGGCTAGGGAATCGGAAGCTGCTTTAGAAGAGGTTTATACACCAAACAGCACAACCATTAACGAGCTTGCAACGTTTCTGCATATACCCTCAGCCAAAACGATGAAATCTGTTTGTTATAATGTGGACGGAAAACTCGTCATGGCTCTTGTGCGTGGCGATCTGGCGATTAACGAGGTCAAGCTGACAAATACGCTTACACGCAAAGGAATCGTTGTCACTGAGTTGCGTCTTGCCGCGTCTGAAGAGCTACAACAGGTAGGCATTATTGCGGGCTATACCTCGCCACTGAACAAAAGCGAGCAGATACTGATCATCGCTGACCCATCTCTAAAGTTCGCCAATAATCTTGTTGCTGGTGCTAACAAAGCAGATTATCACATCAAGAACGTCAGCTACCCGCGTGACTTCCGTGTAGATGTGTGGGATGATATCGCCTCGGCTTACGCTGGTGCAACCTGTGTGCAGTGTGGAGGAACGTTACGCAGTGTGCGTGGAAGCGAGTTGGGGCACATCTTCAAACTCGGTACGAGGTATAGCGATCTTTTTGATGCGACATACCTAGATGAGTCAGGCAATGCACACCCTTTCTGGATGGGCAGTTATGGTATCGGTATCAGCCGCTTAATGGCGATCACAGTGGAGCAGAGGCATGACGAAAAGGGCATATTCTGGCCCTTTGGCATTGCGCCCTATCATGTCGCACTGGTCGGTCTAGACCTGGATAAGCCGGAGACAAAGCAAGTTGCCGAGCACCTGTATGCCGATCTATCAGCAGCGGGAGTTGAGGTGCTTTTCGATAATCGCCCTGAGACGGCGGGGGTCAAATTCAATGATGCCGATTTGATCGGTTTGCCTATTCGCGCTGTAGTGAGCAAGCGTTCGCTCAAAAATGGCGGCATCGAGTTAAAGTTGCGTACGCAGAAAGAGAGTCGGATTATTCCGCTTTCTGAGGTTGTGCAAGTCATTCAAGAAGAGATCAAGGCCAGAAGCTAGTAGGGACGGGGGCTGGGCGAGATGGGAGTGGGGACCCT